>Ga0209796_10000146_pt1 | contig 80803 bp, 70 predicted proteins | sample AgamicOrSfrz_FD_187167 | JGI IMG/M metagenome (GOLD analysis project Ga0209796, IMG submission 187167) | Agave microbial communities from Guanajuato, Mexico - Or.Sf.rz (SPAdes) (version 2) | ecosystem: Host-associated > Plants > Phyllosphere > Phylloplane/Leaf | place: Guanajuato, Mexico...
CGCGACTTCCAGAATCGGTGCGAGCCGCCCGGTTTCGAGTCCTTCGACGAGATAGGCCGTGACGCCTGCGCCGACGGCGTCGCGGATCAACTGCTGGTTGTCGTCGTGGCTGAACATGAGCACCGGTCGCGGCGCGGTGGCGTTCATTACCGCGAGCTGCTCGAGCGTGTCGCGCGAGGGCGAATCCGTGTCGATGATGATGACGTCCGGCCGCTCGCTCTGAACCGTGCTGTGCAGCGCGTGCGGGGTCGCCGTGCTCGCGAGCATTTCGTAGCCGAGCCGGGCGAGCGCGTCACGCAGGTCGCCTATCGGCTTATCGGTATCGGTGACGAGGAGAACACGCAGCATGGAGTAGTGGCAATCGACGGCTGAACACCGTTAAAGCAACTTCAATGCCATGCGCCGGAAAGCCTTGTCTACGAACGAAATTGCGCATTTACGGCGAGCCTTCGCACGGCAACGGCGCACCGCGACAGGGCATGCGTGAGCCATGCACCGAAGCGGCGCACGCTGGGCAATTCATGGGGAAGACGACTGGGGAACGTGCGGGAAAACCGCGCGATGCGCCAACGCAGCCCACGCTGGGAGCGCAGAAGACGCGCAACCGCGATCAGGACGAGAGCTGGCGCGAGCAAGCTGAAGACCGCGCGGCTGACACCGCGACGACTGTCGCCGTGAGCGCGCTCGGCGTATGTGCTGCCACTGCGCCGCGGCTACGCCGCCCCGGCTCGGCTCATGCCGAACCGGAGAACGCGCGCGAGTGACGCTGCGTACAACGCGGGCGCCGGAGCACGAGCAAGCACTTGCCCGGCCCGGTACCGTTCGCCTTAACGGCGACGGAATTGCGAATTGCTGCGAGCCGCGCCGCCACCGCCTGCGCGCTCGTCCTTATGACGGAAGTTGATGCGGCCTTTGGTCAGGTCGTAGACCGACAGCTCCAGCGTCACGCGGTCGCCCGCGAGAATACGAATGTGGTTCTTGCGCATGCGTCCGGACGCGTAAGCGCCAACCACGACGCCGTTGTCGAGCGTCACGCGGTAACGGCTGTCCGGAAGTACTTCGTCGACGATACCGTCAAGTTCAAGCAGTTCTTCTTTCGCCATGCATAACTCCTGGTCGATGGGATAGGGTGCGCGACGCCTCGGGCAAGGCGCTGCAGCGGATAGTGTTGCGAGCGGGCGGCAAGCCCGCGGTTGGCGGCAACGGCTGATGCGCCGTTGACGCCGCTCAAAGATCGGCGACCGACTGGCCGTCCACGCGGCCGTCTATCAGTTGCTCGGCGTGGGCCGTGCACGCGATGCGCGCCTTGCCTGTGCCGTCGAACGGAAACAGATACTGCAGGCGGAACACGCGGCCCTCGGCCGCGGGGTTCGCGCCCACGCGGCAGATGCGCACCGACGCGTCGTAGCCGGCGTCCGCGTTGCGGCTCGTCTGGCCGTTGGTAGGGCGGCGCGGATAGACGAGCGGGTGGATTTCGTAACCCTTGTATGTCTTGACTGCTGAACTCATAGCATATGTCCTGTATTACGTGGCCGGCGTGTCACGCGTGTTACGCGCGGCACGACAGGCCGGGCAGCGCTGCATCGAAAGGCGCGCCGCCATTGAAAAAGTTGGCGCAGGCCCGATTCGGAAGGCTTGAGCGCGCCGCGCAAAGTCGCGGATTCGATGGAGAAGAAACACGCTGATGTCGCGCGGACACCGGGCGCGTGAAAGCTGAAACTCAGCTGAACAGCTCAGCTACACAACTCGCGGCGGCTAATGCAGGCGGCGCATTGCCGGAGTGACGGGATCGCCGACGGGCGGCGCTCGAACAGTCGGGGATGTTGCGGAGATGCCGGTACGAGACTGCCTGTGCTGCAAATGCGGAATACAACTATTCCAATATGATGCACTAAATAGGTCCGATTGGATAGCAAAAAGTTCCCGGCGCGCCCAGATCGCCTGCCAGGCTCGCTACAATGGCGAGTTGCCGCGCGAGGCACGCCGCACGCGCGCAGCCGGTTTCGTAGCCTGCTCGTACAGGACGGCTGCGGCCGGGCTGCGCGCTTTTTCATTCGTTCTCAACGCCGCCACACCGTCATTTGCCAATGCGCCAGACCACCGCGTCCCCTGTGAAAGACCTGCTGCTCGAGCGCTATGCTCCCATTGCCGACGGCATCGCGGCGCTCTTCTACCCATGCGCCGAAGTCGTCATTCACGACCTGCGCGACCAGCGCATTGCGTATCTCGCGAACAATCTGTCGAAGCTGGAGGTAGGCGGCCCCTCGGTGCTCGACGAGGTGCACTATGCGGCCCGCGGGCGCACCATCGGCCCCTACGAGAAGCTCAACTGGGACGGCCGGCGCATGCGTTGCGTGAGCAACATTCTGTTCGACGACCACGGCAAGCCCGCCGGCATGCTGTGCATCAACTTCAATATCGCGGTATTCGAGGACGTGCGCGCGACGCTGGACCTTTTCATCCGGGGCGGCAATCTGACCGACGCACCTGCCGAAGATCTGTTCCGCGACGACTGGCAGGACCGCATCAACACGTATCTGCACACGTGGCTGCGCGAGCGGCAGATTGGCATCAACGCGCTCACGCGTGAACACAAGCGTGAGATTGTCGAGGCGCTGCATGCGCAAGGCGCATTTCGCGGCCGCAGTTCCGCGAACTACGTGGCGGCCGTGCTGACCATGGGCCGTGCCACCGTCTATAAAATCCTCAAACAGATGAAGGAAGGCGGCTGAGCGCCGTCCAGGAAACCCATGTCGACAAACACGCGCTACCGTCACTACAAAGGCGGGATTTACGAGCTGATCTGCGAGGCGACGCTCGAGTCCGATCCGTCGATCACGATGATCGTCTACAGGGCAAGCAATGGCACGATCTGGACACGCCCGGCATCGGTATTTTTCGAGCAGGTCGAGCATGAAGGCGTGAGCATGCCGCGCTTTGCACAGATCGATTAAGGTCAGTAGGTTCGACTGGCGCTAGCACGCCTGGCAGCCAACGCCGCTCAACCCGCTCAACCCGCTCAACCCGCTCAGCGCGGCTCCCGCCCCGGCAATGCGATGGCCTCCGGCGCCTCGATCACCACGTCGGTTTGCGCAATTGCCACACAGGGCAGAATGTAGCCTTCCTGCTTTTCCTCGCGGCTAAGACCCGGCCATTCGATCGTGTAGCGCACTTCTCCCGCTGTCATTTTGCAGATGCACGTGCGGCACGTGCCGTTGCGGCATGAGCGCGGCAAGCGCAGACCGGCGAAGCCGGCGGCTTCGAGAATGGTGAGCGAATCGGGTGCCTCGAAGCTGCGGCCAAGCGGCTCGACGCGAACGAGAGGCGGGCGGTCTGGATCGGACATCAGTTGAATGTGTGACTATGCTCGTCACACTTTACACGCTCGCGCGGTCGCTTATCGGCAACCGCGGCGCGGACGCTTCAGCGAGTCGAGCCGCCGCGCCGCAAATAGCGGTACACGGTATTGCGCGCGAGTCCCAGTTCGCGGGCCGCCGCCGACACGTTGCCGTCGAGCCGCGCCAATGTCTGCGCAATCAGCGTGGCCTGCCAGTCTTCCATGCGCGACGGCGCGAGCGTGTCGAGAGGCACCGCGCGCGTATCATCGCCATGGGCTTGCGTCCCGCACGGCTTGTGAGGCGCGGCGTGTTGCGCCGCGGCCTCGGCACAATCGTGCAGGAAGTCCTCCGGCAGATCGTCAAGCTCGATCTGGTCCGCGCTCTCGGCCATGATGCCAGCGGTGCGCAGCACGTTGGCGAGTTGCCGCAGGTTGCCGGGCCAACGGTAGCTCATGAAGCGCTCCAGCACCTGCTGGGAAACACGCTGCGGCACATTCTCGCCCTCGCGTTGCAGCTCGAGCATGCGCGTCACCAGCGCGGGCAGATCGGTGCGCTCGCAAAGCGCCGGCAACGTCACCACGAGTCCGTTGATGCGGTAATACAGGTCTTCGCGGAAGGTGCCTTGTTCGATCATCGCGCGCAGATTGCGGTGCGTCGCGCAGACGATTCGCAAGTCCACCGGAATTGCGCGGGTGCCGCCGAGCGGCACCACCGTGCGTTCCTGCAGCACGCGCATGAGCCGCACCTGTTGCGCGAGCGGCATATCGCCGATTTCGTCGAGAAACAGCGTGCCTCCGTCGGCCTGCACGATCTTGCCGACGCTGCCGCGCTTTTTCGCGCCGGTGAACGCGCCGTCCTCGTAGCCGAATAGCTCGGCCTCGATCAAGGTGTCGGGCAGGGACGCGCAATTCAACGCGACGAAGGGCGCCGCGCGCCGCGGCGAATCGTGATGGATGGCGCGCGCGAGCCATTCTTTGCCCGTGCCCGTCTTGCCGAGGATCAGAATTGGAATGTCGCGGCCGCGCACCTTGGCGACGCGTCGCAAAATGCCCGAGACTTGCGCGTCGCCGGTGTCGAGCGTCTGGAGCGTGGCCGGTGTGCTCGAGGTGGCGGGCAGCGCTGGCCTCGCCGCGCGCGCCGCCTGACGCGCGGCGTTCGCTGCGAACTCGCCCACCGTCGCCACGCTATCCACTGCCGCGCCCACATAACGCTGCGCCGCATATTCGCCGCGCGCGACAACCCGTACGCCGCTCGGCAACGTCAGCACCACGTTCTCGCGCGGCGCGTGCGCGATCCGCTGCAAGACCTGGGCAAAGGCAACACCGAACAGCGCCTCGAACGGCTGCGCCTGCAACGCCGCAAGCGGCTGTCCGAGCTGGAATAGCGCGCTGCGATTGGCCGACAGAAAGGTGCCATCGGCGGCGAACGCGGCGAGCCCTTCGAACAGCGTGCCGATGAATTCCGCGCGCGCGTGAAAGTGCACGCGTACCGCATCGGCGAATTGATTGGAGAACAGATGATTTTCGATCATCTGCGCGGACATTCTGACCAGCGCGAGCGTGTGCTTGTGAAAGCCGCGCGTGTCGCCGCTCACGTCGAGCGCGCCGATGGTGCGCCCGAACGGGTCCGCAATCGGCGCGCACGAGCAGGTGAGAATGCGGTTGGCGTGCAGGAAGTGCTCGTCGGCGTGGACCACCGTGGGTTGTGCGTCGACGAGCGCCGTGCCGATGGCATTCGTGCCGCGGTCGGCCTCGGCCCACGACACGCCCGGACACAGCGCGACGCGCCTGGCCTTCGCGACGAAATCGCTGTCGCCGAGACTATGCAGGACCACGCCCTGACTGTCGGTGAGCAGCACCATGCTTTGCGTGTCGACAATCTGCGCATGCAACGTTTCCATGACCGGCAGCGCATGCGTGAAGAGCGAGTGATTGCGATCGACCAGTTCGCGCAACGCAGGCCGGCGCAGCGGATGAAAATCCGGCATTTCGGACGCGCGCAGCCCGAGCTCGAGCGAACGCGCGTGAGCTTGCGCGATGACATCGGGCCGACCCGTGCGGGACGGCGTGGCGGGGCGATGGCTCAAGGCGTGTCTCCGGTGAGCGGTGCAGCGGGTGCGTGGCCCGCCGCTTCATGCCGCAGCGCAGCATGCACGCCGGCGGCCGAACACCGATATTACAGGAGCCAAAGCCCTGTGCACGGCAGGGAAAACACCGCGACGCGGTCGCGGCGGCGGGCTCGCGCGGCACACCCACGCGGGCAGACGCGCGCGCACCAGCGCGTCGAATGCACGATTTCCGCGCAACCCGCACCAGCGTCAGGCAAACCCGAAGGAAAACTTGCGCCGCGCGCGAACTCGTCTAAAGTGGATCAAATCATCCTCGCGGCGCGCGTAGCGCGTGCCGTGCCGACGGATGACGAGCCCGCGTCGCCGGCATTGGACAAGGAGGAAGCAACGGCAAGCGCGATCAGATGTAACCGGCTTGCGCCACTACCCATGCGAATCGTGCGCAGTGCCTAACTTCCAGGTGACTTCCATGCAGATCCTTTTCCCGAACGAAAGTCCTGAATATTCAGGTCGCGAACTCACCCTGGCGTTTCCGGCGCTGGTCGATGGGCAGAGGGTGGAGTGCATGATCACCGCGGAAGCACTCGAAGATCACTTTGGCGCGGCTTCGCCGCGCCTCGAAGATATGGTCTGCGCCTTCGACACCCACCGCGAGCGCATCCAGGCGGCCACCCGGCGCCTGCTGTCGGAAACCAGCGCACAGTGCGTCGTACTGCGAAGCGGCTACGTGCGCTTCTATGAAGCGAACGTGCGCGCGTGATGCCTGATGCGTGGTGCGCGTGATAGGCGACGCGTGAGCGCGGCGTCGCCGCCAACTTGTTGCGAGCCTACTCGCTGCCGAGATAGAAGTAGCGGAACAGAAAAATCGCCGCGATGATCCACACCACGAGCTTCACCTCGCGCGCACGGCCGGTCAGCAGCTTGAGCCCCGCATACGAAATGAAGCCGAATGCGACGCCGTTCGCAATGGAGTAGGTGAACGGCATCAGCAGTGCGGTCAGCGCGGCCGGCACGACTTCCGTTGCGTCGTCCCACGGCAGGTCGAGCATTTCGCGCAGCATCAGGCACGACACGTAAAGCAGCGCCGGCGCCGTCGCGTAGCCGGGCACCACGCCCGCGAGCGGCGCGAAGAGAAGCGCCGCAAGGAACAGCACAGCCACGGTAATGGCCGTCACGCCAGTGCGGCCGCCTGCCTGAACGCCGGAGGCGCTTTCTATATACGCGGTCGTCGACGAAGTGCCGAGCACAGAGCCCGCCAGAATCGCGGTGCTGTCTGCGAGCAGCGCGCGATTGAGCCGGTGCATCTTGCCTTCCACCAGCAGACCCGCGCGGTTGGCCACGCCCATCAGCGTGCCTGTCGCATCGAACAGTTCGACGAGAAAGAACACGAGGATCACATTCAGAACGCCGGTGGACAGCGCGCCGCGAATGTCGAGTTGCAACAGCGTCGGCGCAATGGAAGGCGGCGTCGAGACGATGCCGTGGAATTGATTGCCGCCGAAGAAAAAGCTCAGCACGGTCACGCCGACAATGCCGATCAGGATCGCGCCGCGCACGCGCAGGTAATCGAGCGTGACGATGGCGAAGAAGCCGATGATCGCGAGCACCACATGCGGGTTATGCAGATCGCCGAGCGTGACAAGCGTGGCGGGATTGCCCACCACGACGCCCGCTGTCTTCAGCGAAATGATGGCGAGAAAGAGGCCGATGCCGCCGGTAATGGCAATGCGTATGGAATGCGGAATGCCTTTGACGATCACCTCGCGCACGCGAAACAGCGTCACGACGAGAAACAGGCACCCGGAGATGAACACGGCGCCGAGCGCGGCCTGCCAGGTGAAGCCCATGCCCTTGACCACGGTGTACGCGAAGTACGCGTTCAGTCCCATGCCCGGCGCGAGCGCGATCGGGTAGTTCGCATACAGACCCATGATCAGCGAAGCGAGCGCCGCCACAAGGCAGGTCGCGACGAATACCGCGTCTTTCGGCATGCCCGCGTCGCCCAGAATGGCCGGGTTGACGAAGATGATGTAGGCCATCGTCAGGAATGTGGTCAGGCCGGCTAGCACTTCCGTGCGCAGGTTGGTGCCGGCCGCATCGAGGCCGAAATAGCGTTTTATCGAATCCATGGGGCGGATCTCTCGTCGTAGGGGCGAGATGATACCTTGCCAGCGCCTCATGCGCAGCCGCAAGCAAATTTGTGCGGCTGGACAGGCAAAAGCCTCGCGGCAGGCCGGGTTTCAGTAGGCCCGGGTGGGCCTTGCGACCATTGCAGTCGCGACCAGCATGGTCTGCCGGGCTTCGGCCGGACGCATTATTGCGTGACGGTGGTGCCTGTCTGCTGCGCATGCCGTTGCGCGACGATGCGTGCGGCGCGCTGAGCGTTATTCGGGTAGTTGATCCAGTCGAGCGGATCGTAGCCGGCCGCGCGCCACTCGGCGAGATCGGCCTTGACCTCGGCGCGCGTTTTCGGCGCCGAGGGATCGGAGGGGCGGGGCGACGACTGCGCCACCGCGGCGCTCATGCTGACGGCGGCCAGCAGCGCGCCGAGTCCGATACGGGAAAGCGTTTTCATGACAGGCTCATTCAACCAGTTAGGGATGTCCCTGGTATTGTAGGGATGCCGGGTGCGCTGGTTAAGGCGCTGTTGCGCAATGCACTGTTGCATCCTGCGCGGTGTCTTGCTCGTGCGCGTTCATGGCGCCGGCGGCCTGGTGGTGAGGCGCTCCACCATGGCGTTCAGCAGATCCACGGGCAGCGGAAACACGATCGTGGAGTTCTTGTCGGCGGCAATCGTCGTGAGCGTTTGCAGATAGCGCAACTGCATCGCCTGCGGCTCGCGCGCGAGCGTCTGTGCCGCCTGCAACAGTTGCTGCGAGGCCTGCAATTCGCCTTCGGCATGAATCACCTTGGCGCGCCGTTCGCGCTCGGCTTCCGCCTGGCGGGCAATCGCGCGGATCATCGTTTCGTTGATGTCCACATGCTTGATTTCGACGATGGCCACCTTGATGCCCCACGCATCGGTCTGGGCGTCGAGCACTTTCTGGATGTCGGCGTTCAGCTGCTCGCGGTCGGCGAGCAGTTCGTCCAGTTCGTGCTTGCCGAGCACCGCGCGCAGCGTGGTCTGCGAGAGCTGGCTGGTGGCCTCGAAATAGCGCGCCACCTGAATCACGGCCTTCTCCGGATCGACCACGCGGAAATACACCACGGCATTGACCTTCACCGAGACGTTGTCGCGCGTGATCACGTCCTGCGGCGGCACGTCGAACACGACGGTACGCAAGTCGATGCGCACCACCTGCTGCACCACCGGAACGATCAGCACGAGCCCGGGGCCCTTGACCTTCCAGAAGCGGCCGAGCATGAACACGACGCCGCGTTCGTACTCGCGGAATATCCGTATCGACGAGGCGATCAGCACCGCCACCAGCAGAATCAGAAGACTGCTGAAACCGAATGTGAAACCGATCATGAGGTCTTTCCTCCGAGAGAGGGCTGTTGCTGCTGCGCGTTAGGGGCAATGACGGGCTCGACCATCAGCGTGAGCCCTTGTCGCGCACTCACGCGCACCGCCTCGCCCGCCGCGAGCGGAACCGGGCTCGACACGTGCCAGCGCTCGCCGTTGATGCGCGCCCAGCCGGCCGCCGTGTTGCCGGGCGCAGTGCCCGTGGCCATGCCCGTGCCGGTTGCGCTGCGTGCCGCGCTGTTTGCCATGTGGTCTGCGATGTTGCCCGCGATGTTGCCTGCGTTGTTTCCCGCGACGTTGCCTGCATTGCTGCCCGCTGCTGCGGCGCTCACAAGGCCCTCGTCGAGCACCACGCCGATGCTGCCGATCAGCCCTTCGGAACCCGTCACGACCGGCCTGCGCCGCGCGCGCAGCGCGAGCCTTGACACACCCAGCACGAACAGCACGCTGAATACGACGACGGCGGCGATCATCGGCAACGGAATGCCGTAGCCGGGCACGTCGGTGTCGATCAGCATCAACGCGCCGATCACGAACGCGACAATGCCGCCGAAGCCGAGCGAGCCGAAGGTCGGCAGAAATGCCTCGCCGATCAGAAACGCAATGCCGAGAAAAATGAGTCCGAGGCCGACGTAGTTGACGGGCAGCATCTGCATCGCGAACAGCCCGACTAGCAGGCTGATTGCGCCTACCACGCCGGGCAGCACGAAGCCTGGGTTGGCGAATTCGAAGAAAAGGCCATACATGCCGAGCATCAGCAGCATTAGCGCCACATTCGGATCGGTGATGACCGCGAGAAAGCGGCTGCGCCAGTCGGCCTCGAGCATGACGACCGGCGCGCGGGCTGTTGCAAGCTTGACGTTGCCCGCGCTGGTTACGATGGTGCGGCCGTCGAGCTGGCGCAACAGGTCGGGCACGTCGCGCGCATTCACGTCGACGACGTGCTGCGCGAGCGCGTCGGCGGCCGTCAGGCTCACCGCCTCGCGAACCGCGCGCTCGGCCCAGTCGGCGTTGCGCCCGCGCATTTGCGCGAGGCCGCGGATATACGCGGCCGCATCTTGGACCTGCTTGCGCAGTTCGGTCGACTGGGTGTCGAGCGGCAGCGTGGCGGGGGCGGCGGGTGTGCCGGTTGCATTGCTGGCTGGATTGCCGGCAGCGTTGCTTGCGGCAGGCGGCGCCGCGCTGCCTGAGCCCGGCGCCTGCCGCTCCCGGTCGCCGGAGCCCGGCAGGCGCGGCGTGCCGCCTCCCGGAGGCTCGGTGCCGCCAATGCCCATCTGGATCGGCGTGGCCGCGCCGAGATTGGTGCCCGGCGCCATTGCCGCAACATGGCTCGCATAAACGATGTACGTGCCGGCGCTCGCGGCTCTCGCGCCGCTCGGCGCGATGAAGGTCGCGACCGGAACCGGCGAGGCGAGAATCGCCTTGATGATCTGCCGCATGGAGGTATCGAGCCCGCCCGGCGTGTCGAGTTGCAGCACCGCGAGCTGCGCGTGGCCGTCGGCGGCGCGCTGCAGGCTGCGCACGATAAAGTCGGCGCTCGCCGGACCGATGGCGCCGCTCACCGGAATGACCACCACCCTGTTGCCCGCATACGCATTGCCGGGCGACTGTGCGACGGCTGCCGCGTGAGCCGCGGGCACTGCAACGCCTTCGCCCGACCCGAACCAGGACGCCAGTTGAGACGCGAGAGGAGATGCGAGCAGAGACGCGAGAGGAGAAGCAAGCAGCAGCGCGAACGCCAAACCCCTCCCGAACGCGGTCATGCCGCGCAGGAACCGGCGCGCGGCACCGCCGTGGATCAACGGCCGGCGCGCGCCAGACTGCCGGAACGGGCGACGCGGATACGTGCTCATCGCTAATGGGCGCCGCGCGCCGTCGACGGATACTGAGCGGCGCGGGCCGACACTCCAGAAAGACTGGCCTGCTGCTTACAGCTTAGTCCGATTCGGCGCGCCGCGTGAGCTCCGTGCGCGCCGGGCGATAGTCGGTGGGTCGCATGCCGGTCCATTTGCGAAATGCGCGGTGAAACGCGCTCGGCTCCGCAAAACCCACGGAAGCGGCGATATCCGCGATGGTGCGCCGCGACTTCTGCAGTTCGCCGATTGCAATGTCGCGCCGCAGGTCGTCCTTGATCGACTGATAGGTATGGCCTTCCTGTTTCAGGTGGCGCCGCATCGTCGCCTCGGCGACGTTCAGGCGCGCAGCCATCTGGTCCGCGGCGGGCCAGGCTGCCATCGGCAATGCGCGCAGCGTCTTGCGCACGCGCGCCGCAAGCGAGCCCGGATTGCGGTACTTGACGATGAAGCTCGCCGGCGCATCGCGCAGGAACAGCTTCGCCGACCGCGGAGTCTGGATCACCGGAAGCTCCAGAAACGCCGGCGAGAGGTCCACATACGACTCGGCCTGGTCGAACGCCATGTCGTCGCAAAACATCAGTTGGTACTCGTGCGCGGCGGGTGGTGCCGCGCAGCGAAAGCGCGCCTCGATCAGCGGAATGCGGCGCCCGACCAGCCAGCACAGGAGCCCATACACCACGATGAAATACGTCGCGTAGGCAAACATTGCGGGCGGCTTCGCGCCTTCTCGCTCGACAAAGCGCAGACGCACGCGCTGCGCGTGCGTTTCGATCCGCGCGCTCAGGTCGTCGAGCACGAGACGCATGAAACCGACGGCACGCGCAAGCGCCTGCGCACCGGTGCGCGCCGTGAGCGCGGCCTGCGTCATCGCGACGAAGCTGCCGGATTTCATGCGATGCGAATCCTGACCGAAAAATTCGTCGTCGAGCGCGCGTGCTATGCCGACCCACAGCGCGCCATATTGCGCCGACGACACGCGGCTTTTCGGCGAAGCCAGCATGGGCGCGGCAATTCCCGCGGCTTCGGCGAGCTGCGATGCATCGAGTCCATGGGCGAGCGCAAGTGCCAACGTTTCATTGACGAGACTCACGGAAATGGTGCCCTTTTCGGTTTTCATCCAATGGACCTCGGGTTTGCTCGGAGTGGCAATCGCGCTCAACATTTTGCCTGGCGGACCAGGCGCCGCACAGCGACAAGCGGGAATTGGCGGTGCTACATGGTAGCAGTATGGCAAACGCGCTCACGCACAATGATCGCGCTGAGCATCGAAGCGCGCAGGCGAGTTGCCTACACTTGCTGCGAACGCAAGCAAAGGACTCACGCTCATGGACAGCTTCTACACCGAAGAACAACGCATGATCCGCGACGCCGCGCGCGACTTCGCGACCGCGCGCCTCGCGCCGAACGCCGCGCAGTGGGACCGGGAGGCGAAACTGCCCGGGGACGTGGTCAGGCAAATGGGCGAATTGGGTTTCCTCGGCATGATCGTGCCGCCGCAATGGGGCGGTTCGTACACCGACTATGTGGCCTACGCGCTCGCGCTCGAAGAAATCGCCGCGGGCTGCGCCGCCTGCGCGACGCTGATGAGCGTGCACAACTCCGTCGGCTGCGGGCCGATCCTCAACTTCGGCAGCGACGCGCAGAAAGACCGCTATTTGCAGGACCTCGCGAGCGGCCGGCGCATCGGCGCGTTCTGCCTGACGGAGCCGCAAGCAGGCTCGGAAGCGAACAACCTGCGCACGCGCGCAGTGCTGCGCGACGGCAAGTGGATACTCAACGGCAACAAGCAGTTCGTGACGAACGGGGCCCGCGCGGACATCGCAATCGTGTTCGCCGTGACGGACCCGGATCGCGGCAAGCGCGGTATCTCCGCGTTCATCGTGCCCACCGACACGCCGGGGTTCAAAGTGGGCAGGCCGGAGCACAAGCTGGGCATTCGTGCTTCGGACACCTGTCCGGTTTCGCTCGACGACTGCACGGTGCCCGAGGCAAATCTGCTCGGCGAGCCGGGCGAAGGTTTGCGCATCGCGCTGTCGAATCTCGAGGGCGGGCGCATCGGCATCGCGGCGCAGGCGGTCGGCATTGCGCGGGCCGCGTTCGACGCCGCGCGTGCCTATGCGAGCGAGCGCACGCAGTTCGGCAAGGCGCTCAAGGAGCATCAGACCATCGCCAACATGCTCGCGGACATGGCCACGCGCCTGAACGCCGCGCGTCTGCTCGTGCATCACGCGGCGCGGCTGCGCTCGGCGGGCGAGCCGTGTTTGTCGGAGGCGTCGCAGGCAAAGCTGTTCGCGTCGGAAACGGCCGAACAGGTCTGCTCGAACGCCATCCAGATTCACGGCGGCTACGGTTATCTGGAGGACTACGCGGTGGAGCGCCACTACCGCGACGCCCGCATCACGCAAATTTACGAAGGAACCAGCGAAGTGCAGCGCATGGTGATTGCGCGTCATGTTTGAACGCTGCGCGAGCCGCGTTTGAGCGCAAAATAGCTTGCCGACAGAGCAACGCGAAGCCAACCGGAACAAGAGCGGACCCATACCGCGCCCATCAGGAGACGACCATGACTGCAGCGAAAGCCTTCTTCGACGCCCGCGAGCTGTTATTGCGCCATCGAACCGACTATGAGCGTGCGTACCGCGAATTCGCATGGCCGGTGCTGGACGAGTTCAACTGGGCGCTCGACTACTTCGACGTGATCGCGCGCGGCAACGACAACCCGGCGCTGTGGATCGTCGACGACCCGGCCCGCGAGGGCCTGCGGTTCTCCTACGCGCAGATGTCCGAACGCTCCGCACGCATGGCCAACTTTCTGCGCAGTGTGGGCGTGAAGCGCGGCGACCGCGTGCTGCTGATGCTGCCCAACCGTGTCGAGCTATGGGACGTGATGCTCGCTGCGATGAAGCTCGGCGCAATCGTGCTGCCCGCCACAACCCAGCTTTCCGCCGACGACGTGCGCGATCGCGTGCAGATTGGCGGTGCGAACTTCGTGGTGGTAGACAGCGCGGAGTTGTCCAAATTCGACTCGCTCGACATACCGTTGACGCGCCTTTGCGTCGGCGCGCCGCGCGACGGCTGGATTGATCTCGCTGCGGCGTATGACGCGTCGCCGCAATTCACAGCCGAAGGCGTCACGCGTGCCACGGATCCGCTGCTGCTTTATTTCACCTCTGGCACGACATCGAAGCCGAAGCTCGTCGAGCATACGCATCAGAGCTATCCGGTCGGGCATCTGTCCACCATGTACTGGATCGGCCTGCAACCGAACGACATTCATTGGAATATCAGCTCGCCGGGCTGGGCCAAACACGCGTGGAGCTGCTTTTTCGCGCCCTGGAATGCGCAGGCGTGCGTGTTCGTTTTCAACTTCGCGCGCTTCGTGCCGAAAGACACGCTGGATGTGCTGGTTCGTTTCAACGTGACCACGCTGTGCGCGCCGCCTACCGTGTGGCGCATGCTCGTGCAGGAGCATCTCGCGGATTATCCGGTGAAGCTGCGCGAGATTGTCGGCGCGGGCGAGCCGCTCAATCCGGAGATTATCGAGCGCGTGAAGCACGCATGGGGCATTACGATTCGCGATGGTTTCGGGCAGACCGAGACCACCTGCCAGATCGGCAACCCGCCGGGGCAAGCAGTGGTCGCGGGGTCGATGGGGCGTCCATTGCCGGGTTACAGAATCGAGCTCCTCGACGCCGACGACCAGCCGGTAAGCGAAGGCGAGATCGCGTTGCCATTGGGACCCGAAGGCAGCGGGCGCCCGCTCGGGCTGATGACCGGCTACGCGAACAACGCGAAGGCGACGGCCGAGGCCATGCGCAACGGCTTCTATCGTACGTCGGACGTGGCGCTGCGCCGCGATGACGGTTACTACGTGTACGTGGGCCGCGCCGACGACGTCTTCAAATCGTCCGACTACCGGCTGAGTCCCTTCGAACTGGAAAGCGTGCTGATCGAACACGAAGCGATCGGCGAAGCGGCGGTCGTGCCGAGCCCCGACGCGCTGCGCCTTTCGGTGCCCAAGGCGTTCGTCACCGTGCGTCAGGGCTACGAAGCCGGGCCCGAGCTCGCGCGGGCGGTATTCGCGTTCTCGCGCGAAAAGCTCGCACCGTATAAGCGGATTCGCCGTCTGCAATTCAGCGAGTTGCCGAAAACCATCTCCGGCAAGATTCGCCGAGTCGAGTTGCGGCGCCGCGAAATGGAGCGGCAGGCCGAGCCCGCGCGCTTGCCAGACGAGTACTGGGAAGAAGATTTCCCCGACCTGCGTTAGGGCGCGCTTCATCGCGGCTTGGGTCGCTCAGACCGCTTAGACCGCGCTTGGGCCGCTTAAAACATCTATTTTCTCAAGCCACTGTCCGGGCTCACGCCCACAACAGGAGTTCCAGCATGAACGCAATGGCCTCGAACACCGTGAAGTTGCTGATCAACGGCGAGTTCGTCGAATCGAAAACCACTGAATGGCGCGACATTGTGAATCCGGCCACGCAAGAAGTGCTGGCCCGCGTGCCGTTCGCCACCGCGGCCGAAGTCAACGAAGCGATCCGCGCCGCGCATGCCGCCTTCGGCACCTGGAAGAACACGCCGGTCGGCGCGCGCATGCGCATCATGCTGAAGTACCAGGCGCTGATTCGCGAGCATATGCCGCGCATTGCGAAGACGCTCAGCGCAGAGCAGGGCAAAACGATCGCGGACGCCGAAGGCGACATCTTTCGCGGACTCGAAGTGGTTGAGCATGCGTGCTCGATCGGCACCTTGCAGCAAGGCGAATTCGCGGAAAACGTCGCGGGCGGTGTGGACACCTATACGCTGCGCCAGCCGCTTGGCGTCTGCGCGGGCATTACGCCGTTCAACTTTCCCGCCATGATTCCGTTGTGGATGTTCCCAATGGCGATTGTGTGCGGCAATACCTTCGTGCTCAAACCCTCCGAACAGGACCCGTTGTCGACCATGCAACTGGTCGAGCTCGCGCTCGAGGCGGGCGTGCCCAAGGGCGTGCTCAACGTCGTGCACGGCGGCAAGGACGTGGTGGACGCGCTCTGCACGCATGAGCTGGTGAAGGCGATTTCGTTTGTCGGCTCCACGGCGGTCGGCACGCACGTGTACCGCCTCGGCAGCGAACACGGCAAGCGTGTGCAGTCGATGATGGGCGCCAAGAATCACGCCGTCGTGCTGCCGGACGCGAATCGCGAGCAGACCTTGAATGCGCTCGCGGGCGCGGGCTTCGGCGCCGCGGGTCAGCGTTGCATGGCGACTTCGGTAGTCGTGCTGGTGGGCGCGGCGCAGCAATGGCTGCCCGACCTGGTCGCGAAGGCGAAGACGCTCAAGGTGAACGCGGGCAGCGAGCCGAACACGGACATTGGCCCGGTCGTTTCGCGTGCAGCGAAGCAACGCATCCTCGGGCTGATCGAAGCGGGCGTGAGGGAAGGCGCGACGCTCGCACTCGACGGCCGAGACGTGAAGGTGCCGGGCTACGAGCAAGGCAACTTTATCGGGCCGACCATTTTCACGGACGTGAGCACCGGGATGGAGATCTATCGCACGGAGATTTTCGGGCCGGTGCTGCTCGTGCTCAACGCGGCCACGCTTGATGACGCAATTGCGCTCGTCAACCGCAATCCGTTCGGCAACGGTGTCGGACTGTTCACGCAGAGCGGCGCGGCGGCGCGCAAATTCCAGAGCGAGATCGACGTGGGCCAGGTCGGCATCAATATTCCGATTCCGGTGCCGGTGCCGTTCTTCAGCTTCACGGGCTCGCGCGGCTCCAAGCTCGGCGATCTCGGCCCGTACGGCAAGCAGGTCGTGCAGTTCTACACGCAGACCAAGACCGTGACGGCGCGCTGGTTCGACGACCACACGGTCAACGACGGCGTGAATACCACCATCACTCTGCGCTGATCGAGCCCGCAACAACGGAGGCGGCATCATGAAAATTGGTTTTATCGGACTCGGCAACATGGGCGCGCCAATGGCGCATAACCTGCTGAAGGCGGGTCACGCGGTCAGCGTTTTCGATTTGAGCGCGCAGGCCGTGCAGGCGCTCGTCGATGCCGGCGCGAAAGCGGCCGCTTCGCCGAAAGCGGCTGCGAGCGACGCTGAGTGCGTGATCACGATGCTGCCCGCAGCGGCGCATGTGCGCAGTGTGCTGACGGCCGAAGACGGCGTGCTGGCCGGCATTGCCAAAGGCGTGACTATCGTCGATTCGAGCACGATCGACCCGGCCAGTGTCAAAGCGTTTGCCGAGCTCGCGCAGCAGCACGGCAACACGTTTGTCGATGCGCCCGTCTCAGGCGGCACGGGAGGCGCGGCTGCGGGCACGCTGACCTTCATGGTGGGCGGCAGTGCGAGCGCGTACGAGCAGGTGAAGCCGGTATTGTCGGCGATGGGCAAGAACATCGTGCACTGCGGCGACACGGGCACGGGCCAGGTCGCGAAGATCTGCAACAACCTCGTGCTCGGCATCACGATGGCGGGCGTGGCCGAAGCAATGTCGCTCGGCGAAGCGCTCGGCATCGACGTGAAGGTGCTAGGCGGCATCATCAATACGTCGACGGGGCGCTGCTGGAGTTCCGACACCTACAACCCAATGCCGGGCGTGATAGACAGCGCGCCGTCGTCGCGCGGCTATACCGGCGGCTTCGGCACGGACCTCATGCTGAAAGACCTCGGGCTCGCCACGGACGCCGCAAAGTTCGCCCGTCAACCTCTGTACCTTGGGGCGCTCGCACAGCAGCTTTATCAAACGATGAGCACGAAGGGCGCCGGACGTCTGGATTTTTCGGCGGTGATCAAGCTGTACCGCAACCAGAGCGAGAACGGCAGCGACGATAGCAGCGGCAATGACAGCCGCAATGACAGCGGCAGCGGCGTCGCAAACGGAGCCGCGCGATGATCGAACTCGACTACATGCACGAAGGCAGCGTCGCGCAACTCACTTTGAGGCGGCCGCCCGCGAATGCTTTTACGCCCGAAGGCTTGCTGCAGCTGCAGCAGATCGTGGAGCGCCTGAACGGCGAGCAACGTGTGCGCGCGATTGTCATCACCGGTGAGGGACCGAAATTTTTCAGCGCGGGTGCGGACCTGAACACGTTCGCGGACGGCAATCGCGAAGTGGCGCGCATCGCGGCCGCCCGCTTCGGCGCCGCCTTCGAAGCCTTGCAGAATGCACGGCCTGTCGCGATCGCCGCGATCAACGGTTACGCGATGGGCGGCGGGCTCGAATGCGCGCTGGCTTGCGACATCCGGATTGCCGAACAGCACGCGGTGATGGCGCTGCCCGAGACCGCCGTCGGCTTGCTGCCGTGCGGTTGCGGCACGCAGACCCTGCCATGGCTCATCGGCGAAGGCTGGGCGAAGCGCATGATCCTGACCGGCGAACGCGTCGACGCGGCGACTGCACTGCGTATAGGTCTTGTCGAAGAAGTCGTGGAAAAGGGCGCTGCGCGCGACGCGGCGCTCGCCATGGCGGCGCGTGTCGCGACGTTGAGTCCACAGGCCGTTGGTTTCAGCAAGACACTGATCCACGGGGCCCGCAACGGCGTGCCGCGCTCCGCTGCGCTTGCTCTGGAGCGCGAGCGCTTCGTCGATCTGTTCGACGGTGCTGACCAGCGCGAAGGCGTCAACGCGTTCCTCGAAAAGCGCGCGCCGCGCTGGCAGGTCATGCAAGGCGACGATGCCACCAACGCCACCAACGCCACCAACGCCACCAGCCAGGAGACGCACCGATGAGCGCTTTGCAAAGCGTCGTGTCCGAGTTTGTGCCGCCCGCGGGCGTGAACGCCGAACGCGAGATCCTGTTTCGGGTGGTCAACCGCGTCGCGATTATCACGCTGAACCGGCCGGCTGCACTGAATGCGCTGTCGCACGCGATGATTCGCGAGCTTTCGGTGCTCGTCGAACATTGCCGCCACGACGACGGCATCGTCGCGCTCGTGCTGAAAGGTGCTGGAAACAAGGGCTTTTGCGCGGGTGGCGACGTGCGCGAGGTGCATCGCCTCGCGAAGAGCGGCGACAACCGCTGGCTTGCATTTTTTATCGACGAATACCGGCTCGATTACGCGCTGCATACCTTTCCGAAGCCGGTGGTCGCGCTGCTCGACGGCATTGCGATGGGCGGCGGCATGGGGCTCGGGCAGGCGGCGCGGCTGCGCATCGTCACCGAGCGCAGCAGGATCGCGATGCCCGAGACGCGCATCGGTTTCGTGCCGGATGTCGGCGCGACGCGGTTTCTTGCGGTGATGCCCGCCGAATTCGAGCTGTATGTCGGCCTGACCGGCGCGACCCTGTCCGGCGCCGACGCGTTGCGGCTGCAACTCGCCGATCTGTGCGTGCCGGCCGACTGGCTTGCTTCCGCCGAAGAACGGCTGCGGCGCATGTCGCATGAAGGCGATCTGATGAGCGCCTTGCGCGGCGTGTTCGAGCCGCCGTGCAACATCGTGCCGCACGCCGCGTTGGCGCCGTTGACACAGCTGGTCCTACGGCACTTCGACCGGCGCTCGGGCGTCGACCGAATCATGGCGACGTTGCGCCACGACCTCGAACGCGACTCGCCGCGCGAAATGAGGCAGTGGCTGCAGTCCACTTACGATGCGCTCGCGGCGCATTCGCCCACCATGCTTCATGTGACGCGCGAGGCGCTGTTGCGCGGCCGGCAGATGACGCTTGCCGAGTGCTTCCGGATGGAACTGGGCATCGTCAAGCGTGCCATCGAGGAGGGCGACTTCTGCGAAGGCGTGCGCGCGCAACTGATCGACAAGGACCGCAAGGGCCGTTGGGCGCCGGCCACGCTGCCGGAAGTGCGGCCCGAGCGCGTCAGGTATTTTCTGACTTCGCCGTGGAAGCGTGAAGCGCATCCACTGGCGGACCTGGGGACGGGAACGGACTGACGCACGGGGCAAAGCGATCAGTTGACGGCATGCGCTTGAGGTGAGCGAAGAACCCTTCTTGCGACCTCGCAAAATGTCGTTTTATTGCTGACGGACGTCGCATGGGGATCATGCACGGCAAACGGCGGGCCGCTACATTGGCAAAGAAACCCGCCAAGTCGCCACAACGGTGCCGCGCAGGACGAACGAGACCCAGCATGGAACAGGCACCGAGACCGGTGATCAGTCAGCCGACCGGCGCGCTATGTTTGCCGGAGGGGCAACCGCTCGCCGATCATGTGGAGGGTGCCTCTTCGGTCAGCGCGGCCGTCCAGTCAGGGGAGCCGGCCGCGAGCGCCGCCTCCGCGGCTACCGTATCGGAGGCGGCGCCGACCGTCTCGAGCTTGCAGTCCACGGCGGCTTTGCTGCTGGGCTACGGGATTCTCATCACCGGCAACGGCTTGCTCGGCACACTCATCTCGCTGCGACTGATACAGCAGCAGGCACCGTCGATCGTGGTAGGCGTCGTGCAATCAGCGTATTACATAGGCTTTCTGCTGGGCGCCGTGTATGGCGGTGTGCTTGTCACGCGCGTTGGTCATCACCGCGCGTTTGTCGCTTTGGCGGCCTCCTCGGCATGTTGCGCTCTCGGCTATGCGGTCTGGGACGCCGCCGCAATGTGGGTTGCCTTGCGCTTTGTCACGGGCTTCTGTCTTGTCGGCATCTTTACGGTTGTCGAAAGCTGGTTGCATCAGGTCGCGACCAACGCTCACCGGGGCCGCGTGTTCTCGGCCTATCTGATTACCAATTATCTTGGCGTCGGCACCGGGCAGTTTCTGATCGGCCTCGCGGACCCGGGCAGCTTCGCGCTCTTCAGCGCGGTTGCCGCGTTGTTCGCGGCCTCCTTGATTCCGGTGACGCTGGCGGGCACCGCGCCCGTTCCTGTCGGTGCGCTCGACGCTACAGGCGCAGCGTATGGCTCGCGTCTCGCTCGGGGTCTGCGGGGGCTGCAGATCATCTATCGATGGGCGACGCTCGGCATGGTCGCATGTCTGTCGGCTGGCGTGCTGAACAGCGCCTTTTATACGATGCAGCCAGTGTTCATGCGGCGTGTCGGCTATCCGGTGCACGACGTGTCGCATTTCATGGGTTTTGCACTGCTTGCGGCGCTGGTCCCGCAATGGCCCGTCGCGCGGCTTGCCGACCGGTTCGACCGGCGCAAGGTGCTGCTATGTCTTGCCGTACTCGCCGGGTTGCTGAGCGTGCTGTTATTTCTGCTCCGCGATGACGGGCTGATCCGGGCCTTCGGCTATCTGTACGTTGCGGTTGCCTTCTCCATGTACGGCGTCGTCACGTCGTACGTGAACGACTGCATTCCCGCCGATCAGCGCATCGCGGTCAGCGCCGGTTTGCTGCTGATCTTTTCGGTCGGCGCGAGCGCCGGCCCGACGTTGGCCTCCGCGACAATGGCGCTGGCGGGCGCGGCAGGCCTCTATCTGTTCACAGCGCTCGTCACGGGCGCGCTTGCCGCGTTGACGATGCGCAGCATCTGGCGTCAGCCAAGGCGATAAAGCGACGCCTCCCGTACTCCCAGGCGCGCTCTGCGCCTCGCATTCCCGACCAGCCGCACTCCGTCTGTTTTCGGCACTCCTGTCCGGCCGCGACCGGTCTGTCGCTTTAAGGACAGGGATTACCCCTATTGGTGCATCGCGCAATCCCCGCGCCGTAAGGAAAATGCACAGCAGAGGAATCGTGATGTCGCATCTATGACAAACGACGTCGAATGCGGGTGAAGGGTTCCGAGTTTTGTCCGGCTATCTTCGGGCATAGCGAAGCACAGTGACACGCGCCTGCAAGAGGCCGTCAACGCCGGAACGGAGATAACGTGGAAACCCTTGCTTTCATGGTCGACAACCTCGCGTCGATCATCAGGCTTACCGTCGAGCACATCGAGATTGTCGGCGTTGGCGTCGGCCTCGCCATTGTCACGGGCGTGCCGCTCGGCATCGCGATCACGGCAAGCGAGCGTGCCGCCAGGATCGTGTTGTACTTCGCGGCGATCCTGATGACGATTCCGTCGGTTGCGCTGTTCGGCCTGATGATTCCGGTTCTGTCGGTAATCGGCCAGGGCATTGGCTTTCTGCCGACGGTCATCGCGCTCTTCCTTTATTCGCAACTGCCGATCGTGCGCAACACTTATACGGCGATCACGAACATCGACCCGGCGTTGAGAGAAGCCGCGCGCGGCATTGGCATGACGACGCGCCAGCGTCTGTGGAAAGTCGAGATTCCCATCGCGCTGCCCATCATCATGGCGGGCGTGCGCATGGCCGTGGTGATCAATGTGGGTATTGCCGCCGTCGCCGCTTATATCGGCGCGGGCGGGCTCGGCAAGCTCATCAGCCGCGGCATTTCCCAGTCGGACCCGCGTCAGCTGATTGCCGGCGCGATTCTCGTGAGCGTTCTCGCCATTGCCGCCGACTACGGCCTCGGATGGGTTCAACGTCTACTGACGCCGAAGGGCCTGCGCAGCCCGTCGCGTACCGGCAGGCTTGCACTGCGTCTCGGCGCATGGGCGTCGTTCCGTAAATCTCCTCATCACGCGCAATAACCATGATCAAGCTCTCCAACATCTCGAAGCGCTATGAAGGCGCGAGCGCCCCGGTGGTCGACGGCATCGACATGGAAGTCGGCGCGGGTGAAATCTGCGTGTTGCTCGGCCCCTCGGGCTGCGGCAAGACGACCACGCTAAAGATGATCAACCGCCTGATCCAGCCGAGCGCGGGCAAGATTTTCATCGATGGCCGCGATACGGACGAGTTCGAAGTGGTCGAACTGCGCCGCCAGATCGGCTACGTGATCCAGCAGATAGGGCTGTTCCCCAACATGACGGTCGAGGAGAACATCAGCGTCGTGCCGCGCCTGCTCGGCTGGGACAAGACGAAGGCGAAGCGCCGCGCGGCCGAATTGCTGGAGATCGTCGCGCTCGATCCGTCGATTTACCTGTCTCGCTATCCGAAGGATCTTTCGGGCGGGCAGCAGCAGCGCGTTGGAGTGGCACGCGCCCTGGCGACCGATCCGCCCGTCATGCTGATGGACGAGCCGTTCGGCGCAATCGATCCGATTAATCGCGAATTGATCCAGGACGAGTTTCTGCGCATCCAGCAGCAGGTCAAAAAGACCATCATGTTCGTGAGCCACGACATCGACGAAGCCGTGAAGATGGCCGATCGCATCGCCATCTTCCGGGGAGGCAGGCTGGAGCAGTTCGACACGCCGGACACCATTCTCGCGCGGCCGGCGAGCCCGTTCATTGCCGGCTTTGTCGGCGCGGACCGTGCATTGAAGCGGCTGCGCCTCGTGCGTGCGAAAGACGCTTTGTGCGCCTGCGAGTGTGTCGCACGCGTGGGCGACAGCAGCGCGCGAGCACAGGCGTTGCTCGAACGGCACGGCGTCGAGCAGATCGTGCTGCTCGATGCTGCCGGCAAGCCGCAAGGCTCGCTTGGCGTTGCCGAGCTGCGTGAGATAGAGGGCACGCTTATCGCGGCGCACGCGAAACCCGTATCAGGCCTCGCCCGTCATAGCGACGATCTGCGCAGCGTCATTTCGTCGATGTTCGCGCTCGGGCAAGCGTGGCTGCCCACCGTTGATGACGAGGGCCGCTTCGTCGGTTACGTGAGTCAGGCGCATATCGTCGACATGTTGCGTCTGCCTGCGGAGGTCTGCGCATGAAAAAGCTGCTGTCACGCTGCTGCGCGCTGTTCGCCTGCGTTGCGCCGCTCGAGGCGCGCGCGGACAGCTGGCTTGCGTCGATTGCGCAATATCGCAGCGATATGATCTACCAGTCCATCCAGCAGATGACGATGGTGGCGATCGCAGGCGGCCTTGCAATCGTCGTCGCTGTGCCGCTTGGGGTTTATCTGAGCCGTGAGTCGGGCAAACAGGCCCGCTTCGGCCAGGCGCTCATGCAGGCGCTCAACATGGGGCAAGCCGTGCCGAAACTCGCGCTTCTCGCGCTGGCCATGAGCGTGCTCGGCATTGGGCGCTGGCCATCCATCTTCGCGCTGTGGGTGGCAACCTTGCTTCCCATCGTACTCAACACGCTCGAAGGTTTGCGCGCCGTTCCGCGCGCGCTGATCGAAGCGGCCACCGGCATGGGCATGACGCCGAGACAGGTTCTGTTGCGTGTCGAACTGCCCAACGCGCTTTACGTGATCTTCGCGGGTATCCGCACCGCGCTCGCCATCACGGTCGGTACCGCGCCGCTTGCGTTCCTTGTTGGCGGTGGCGGACTCGGTGAGCTGATATTTACCGGCATCGACATGAACGATTTTCCGATGCTGCTGGCGGGTGCCATACCAACTGCGGTGCTCGCGGTTCTCACCGACGTGCTCGTCGGCCAGATGCAGATGCGCCTGGTGTCGCGCGGCGTCACCCCTCAACGGTAGTTCAATCACACGCATACGCGTTTCTTCGAGGACATCATGAAGACTGTTTTTTTCACGCGGGCCTGCGCACTCATTGCTCTTTCTTTTGCGTCTTCCTGGGCGCTGACCTGCGCGGCGGCCAGTGTCGTGGTCGGCGGCAAGAACTTTACGGAACAGCAACTGCTCGCCGAAATGACGACCGAGCTGTTACAGGCAAAGGGCTTTACCGTCACGAAGAAAGACGGCCTGGGCAGCGCCGTGCTGCGCGCCGCGCAGGAGAACGGACAGGTCGACGTGTATTGGGAATACACGGGCACCTCGCTAATCACGTACAACAAGATCAATGACCGCCTTTCACCCGAAGACACATACAAAAAGGTAAAGGAACTCGATGCCGTTAAGGGACTGGTATGGCTCGATCCTTCTCGTGCGAATAACACTTACTCGTTCGCGATGAATCAGGACGAAGCGAAGAAATTGGGCATTGTGACGCTTAGCGATCTCGCGAGGACGATCAAGTCCGGCAAGGCGTTGACCTTCGCGTCTAACTCCGAGTTCTACGCTCGCCCCGACGGTTTGCGTCCATTGCAAAAACTCTACAACTTTGAATTTTCGCAGGACGAGGTGAAACGGATGGACTCGGGCCTGACGTATCAGGCTCTGAAGGACCGCCAGGTGGATATTGCGCTTGTTTTCGCGACCGATGGCCGCGTACCCGCATTCAACTTCGTGATTCTCAAGGACGACAAGGGCTTCTTTCCGTCCTATGCGCTGACGCCGGTCATCCGCAAGGCGACGCTGGATGCAAATCCGACGCTCGGTCCGATCCTCAACTCGCTTTCGGCAAAGCTGGACGCGCCGACCATGGCACGTTTGAACGCGTCCGTCGACGTGCAGAAGAAATCGTTCAGCGAAGTTTCGCATGACTTCCTGAAGCAGGCGGGCCTGCTGTAACGCATAAAACCCGCTCACACTGAGAGACAAGAACATGCCTTCGCCTTCCCTCGACGCGCCGCGAAACGGCGCGCTGAAAGTCGCCGCCGCGCAGATCGACAGTTCCTACGGCGATCTCGACACGAATCTCGCCAGGCACCTGAGCATGATTGACGAAGCGCGCCAGCGCGGTGTTTCGATGCTGCTGTTTCCCGAGCTGTCGCTGTGCGGCCATAGCGCAGGCAAGGACGCGCTGCGGCTCGCCATGCGACTCGATCACCCGGCGCTTACGACGCTCGCGCAAGCGAGCGTCGACATGCATACGTCGTTCGGCTTCATCGAAGAAGCAGGCGGCGGCCAGTTCTACAACAGCCAGGCGACGGTCAGGCAGGGAAAAATCGTGCACGTGCATCGCAAGATTCAACTGGCGACGTACGGCAAGCTGCGCGATGGCCTGTACTACGCGCCGGGCGCAGAGCTGGGTGCGTTCGACATCGACCGCGACTGGCGCGTCGCAACACCGATCTGCAACGACCTGTGGAACCCCGCTCTCGTACACGACCTGATGTGCGACGGCATGACTCTGCTGGCCGCTCCAATCAGTTCGGCACGCGAAGCGGTAGGCGGCGGTTTCGACAATCCGTCGGCCTGGGAACTGAACCTGCGCTTCTACGCTGTGACCTACGGCGTCGCCGTTGTCATGGCGAATCGCATCGGCACCGAAGGCATGCTGCGGTTCTGGGGCGGCTCGCGCATTCTCGACGCGTTCGGCAACACCGTCACGATGGGCTCGACGACCGAAGAAGAACTGGTGGTTGGTGAGATCGACTATGCGGCGTTGCGCGAAGCGCGCTTCCTCCTGCCGACCGTTCGCGATTCACGCGTCTACGCTGGGCGCGGCATCCGCGCGGCCCAATCACCTGTCAATACCTGAAGCGTCGTCTGCCATGCGAGATTTTCTCCTTACTGAGGAAGACCGCGCGTTTCGCACCGAAGCACGCGCCTTTCTGCAGCGCGAACTCGCGCCGCGCACTGCTGATATTGAAGACCGGCAAGACTGGGACGCCGTCAAACAAGTGGTGCGCGCGCTGGGCGAGGCCGGCTATCTGCGGCTGATGTTCGTTGACCTGTATCGCGGCTCGCTGACCAAGCCCGGTCTCACGCACGCGACGATCCTGTCCGAGGAAGCGTCCGCCATCAACTATGCGTTTGAAACGACAATTGCCACGGCGCTGAGTTGCGCCTATCCGTTGCATCGTCATGCCAGCAAGGAAGTGCGCGATGCGTACCTCGAACCTATTCTGGACGGCCGCGCGATCGGTGCGATCTGTGTGACCGAACCCGGCACGGGCAGCGATTCAGCGGACATGCAGACGCGCGTCGAATATGACGCAAGCACGCACGAATGGATCGTGAACGGCTTCAAGCGCTACATTTCGAACGCGTCGGTCGCTGACGTCTATATCGCCTACGGCATCACGCCCGGCGACGGCGGCAAAAAGCCGGGCATCACCGCCGTGGCCGTGCCGAAAGACGCGCAAGGCATCAGCTTTCCTCGCAACTACACGTTCATGGGCCGGCGCGGCTGCGTCGTGGGCGAAGTGAAGTTCGACAATTGCCGGGTCAGCGCCAACCATCTGTTGGGCACGGCAGGCGAGGGCTTTTCGATCATGCGCGGCATGTTCAACTTCGAGCGCGCGATTCTGGGCGGCTCCGGGCTGGGCGTTGCGCGCAGTGCATTCGACATCGCCCGGGCGCATGCGCAAAGCCGCAGAACGTTCGGGCAACTGCTCGGCTGCAAGCAACTGATCTGGGACAAGATCGCGCAGATGAGCTGGCGCATCGACGCGGCAGAACTCATCACCTATCGCGCGACGAAGATGTACGACGCGGGCGCCGACAGCAAGGCGCTGATGAAAGAAGCGGCAATGGCCAAGCTCGTTGCCACGGAGACAGCCAATTTCTGTGTCAACGAGACGGTGCAGATATTGGGCGGCGATGGGCTCACCAAAGAATATGGCCGCGCCGAGCAGCTCTATCGCGATGCGCGCGCGCTGACGATTGTCGGCGGAACATCGGAAATGGCGAAATACCTGATCGCCTCGCGCGATCTCCCCGATCTGAAGATCAACCTCTGAGCGCATTCCATTTCCATCATGATCACCATTACCTCGCTGTTCGAAAACACGGTCGCAAAGTACCCGGAACGTCTTGCGCTCGTCTGCGGCGACACACGCTTTACGTATGCACAGTGGGACGTGCGCGTACGGGGACTCGCGCAGGCGCTGTTCGACCTGGGTGTGCGGCAAACGGACCGCGTTGCCATTTTTCAGAAGACGTCCGACGCAACGGCCACCGCCTATCTTGCCTGCCAGTTGCTCGGCGCGATTGCCGTACCGATGAACTACCGGCTGTCGGCGAACGAAGCCGCCTTTATCATTCGGGACGCCGGCGCGCGGGCGCTCATTTACGATATTTCGATGCAGCCCGTCGTCGCAAAGATCGAACAGGCTTTGCCCGATTCTCGCATCTACGTGCGGGTGACGGGGCACGGCAGCCAGGACGAGAAGTTCGAGCAGCAGGACGCGCCTGCTCATCATCACGACTTCGACGCGCTGATAGACAGCGCACGCCATCGCGACGCGCCGCTCCCGCCGCTCACGCCCGATGACATCTCGGCGCTCGTATACACCTCGGGCACGACAGGGCGCCCGAAAGGGGCGATCCATACGCACGGCAACGACGTCGCGATTGCGACCAACTGCGTGATGGAGTACAGCCTGACGAGCACCGACTCGGCGCTGCACATTGCCCCGCTTTATCACGTAGGCGGCATGCAGGCGTATTTCATTCCGCACCTGATGGTCGGTGCGGCGAACATCGTCTTGCCCCGCTACGATCCCGAACGCACGCTCGCCGCGATCGCGCAGCATCGGATCACGACGCTCTTTGCCGTGCCTACGCAGATCCAGGACATGCTGTTTCATCCTGCGTTCAGTCAGACAGATCGCAGCAGCCTGCGGATGATTACCACGGGTGGCGCGGCGATTCCCGCTGCGGCGATGCAACGGGTGATCGACGAGTTCTGTCCTAACGTCTACAACGGCTACGGAATGACAGAGGCGAGCCTCACGCTGCTACTGCATCCGCGCGACGCACTGTCGCGCCTTGGCTCGTGCGGCAAGCCGACGCTCATCAGCACCTGCCGGGTCGTGACGAACGACACGCTGCGCGCTGTGCCTTCGACCGAAGCCGTCGCACCGGGCGAAGTGGGGCAACTGATCGTGCGCGGTCCACAACTGGCGCGCGCGTACTGGAACAATCCCGTTGAAACGGCGAAGAAGTTTCGCGACGGCTGGCTCTACACGGGCGACCTGTTTAGCGTCGACGCGGGTGGATATTTTCACTTCCACGGTCGCGCCGACGACATGATCGTCTCGGGCGGCGAGAACATTTATCCCCGCGAAGTAGAAGAGGTGCTGTATCACTGCCCGGGCGTGCAGGAGGCCGCGGTGATCGGCGTGCCGGACGAGAAGTGGGGCCAGGCGGTGACGGCGTTCGTCGTGCGTAGCGACGCGCAATTGACCGAAGACGCGATCATCGCGTTCTGCAAAGCGAGCGACGACCTCGCGCCGTACAAGCGGCCAAAAAAAGTGCTGTTTGTAGACAGGTTGCCGCTGAACCCGAGCGGCAAGGTGCTGCGGCGCGAACTGGCCGCTTCTGCAGCCGAAACTCTTTTGGGAACGCAAACGTGAGCATGAACGAACCGGTACTTTACGAGCTGGATGACGGCGTGGTCACGATCACGCTGAATCGCCCCGAAACGCGCAACGCACTCACCGAAATGGAAGTGGTCGATGCGCTGGTAGCGAGCCTCGAGCGCGCGCAGGCAGATCTGAGCGTGCGCGCAATCGTGCTGACGGGCGCGGGTCCCGCGTTCTCGTCGGGCGGGAACATCAAGCACATGCGCGACGAGGTCGGCACGTTCGGCGGCAATTCTGCGCAGATACGCGAGAACTACCGGCGCGGCATTCAACGCATTCCGCGTGCATTTCATGAACTGGACGTGCCTTGCATTGCCGCAGTCAACGGACCTGCGCACGGGGCCGGCTGCGATCTTGCGCTGATGTGCGATATCCGGATCGCAGCCAACAGCGCGCTGTTCGCGGAAAGCTTTGCGAAGGTCGGCATTATTCCGGGCGACGGCGGCGCGTGGCTGCTGCCGCGTGCGATTGGCCTGTCGCGCGCCGCGGAGATGATTTTCACGGGCACGCCTATCGATGCGCAATGTGCGCTTGCCTGGGGCCTCGTGTCGCGCGTCGTGCCCGACGCAGAGCTGCTGCCCGTGGCCAGGGAACTGGCGGCGCGAATCGCTGCCAATCCGCCCAACGTACTGCGCATGAGCAAGCGCCTGCTTCGCGAAGGACAGAGGACCGATCTGCCAACCTTGCTGGAACTCTCGGCGGCCTTCCAGGGGATCGTGCATCGCACGGGGGATCATCGCGAGGCACTCGCCGCGACCTTCGAAAAGCGCACGCCGAAATATACCGGCGACTGATGCCGGCTTCGTCGAGCGGACGCAACGGACGAGGCGGTAGACCGACGCGGCGCAATGTGCGAAAGTTTCCTACCTTGATCGATCCAGCATGGACATGCGCAGGAAAATCAACGACGAGCAGCCGCACCTTGCCGCTGGTCGCCATGAGAAGTGGCCAACGTCGCGAGAGGGCGCAGCCGCCGCGCACACGGAAAGCACCGTAGATGCCAGTCAGGAGCGGCGCGTCCAGACACAGCGCATTGGTTTTTTTCTCGTCCCGAACTTCTCGATGATGGCGCTCAGTTCGGCGAGCGAGCCGCTGCGCGCCGCTAACCGGATGAGCGGCAAGCCGTTGTATAGCTGGCATCTGATCAGCGCCGACGGCGAACCCGTGTCGTCGAGTTCGGGCTTTTCGCTGCAGCCCGAATCGGCAATGACCTCGTCGGTGTCTGTCGACCAGCTGTTCGTCATAGCAAGCCTCGGCGTGGAGAACTACCGCAACGAGCGGGTGTTCGACTTTTTGCGCCGCTATGCCGCAACAGGCAAACCGCTTGGCGGCGTGAGCCTCGGCACGATGATCCTGGCACGCGCAGGGCTTCTCGAGAAGCGGCGTTGCACGATTCATTGGGAAGCGTTGAAAGCACTGGCAGACGAATTTCCTTCCCTGCAGGTAACGCGTGACCTGTACTGTATCGACGGTGACCGACTGACATGCGGCGGCGGCACTGCCGCGATAGATCTGATGCTCGACGTGATCGCTCGCGCGCACAATCATCGGCTTGCCGCCGACGTTGCCGACCAGTTTCTGCACACGCGCATTCGTGCGTCGCAGGAGAGCCAGAAGATGGCGATTCAGTGGCGCTACGGCATTGAGGACCGGCGTATTGTCAATGCAATTACGCTCATGGAGCAGAACATAGAACGCCCCATTCCCGTGCAGACGCTTGCTTCGCTAGTCGGCATTTCGCCTCGCCAGTTCGAGCGCATGTGGCTCAGGCACTTCGAGATGGGACCCTCGCAGTTTTATCTGAGCGTGCGCCTGAAGGCGGCGCAAAAGCTTTTGCATGAATCGACCTGTTCCATTTTCGACATTGCATTGCAGTGTGGCTTTGCGAGCGCCTCGCATCTGGGGCGCTGTTATAGAAAGGCTTTTGATGCCACGCCCGGCCAGGATCGAGGCAATGCGCCTCGATCGTCTTCCTGAACGAGCCGTTGCAGCGCTCAGTCGTCCAGCGTTTCATGCACGGCCGCGGCGCCCTGTTTCCAGTAGCTCGCCGCGCGAATGCGCGATTTGTCGACGCCGCGTTCCGTGCACAGGTGATAGCGGATCGCGCGCATCGTCGCGGCTTCGCCCGCCGCCCATACATAGCCTTCGCCTTCTTCCGGCAGATATGTTGCGCGGACAGCTTGCAGTAACGCCTCGCCGCGCGTGGTTTCGTTATTGCGGTAAGCCCACATGGCATGCAGTTGCGCGTGAGTCCTGAACTCGATGCAAGCGGACGGATCGGCCACTTCGATCACCGTGGCCACGCGTTTGCCGGCGGGCAGTTCATCGAGACGCCGCGCAATGGCGGGCAGCGCGGTGTCGTCGCCGATCAGCAGGTGCCAGTCGAAAGCGGTAGGAATCACCAGCGAGCCGCGCGGCCCGCCGATACCCAGATACTGGCCGACTTTCGCCTGCGCCGCCCACGTCGCCGCGGGACCGGCTTCGTGCATCGCAAACTCGATGTCGAGCTCGCGCGCCTCGCGGTCGAAGCGGCGCGGCGTGAAATCGCGCGCGGTCGGCCTGCGTCCCTCGGGGAACACAGGACCGTCTGGGCCCGCTTGCGGCAGCACCGGTTTGTCGGCGCCCGGCTCGGGGAAGAACACCTTGATGTGATCGTCGAACGAGGCGGACATGAAGTCATGCAAGTCCTCGCTGCCAAATGTCACGCGCACCAGATGCGGCGTGAGCGTCCGGACGTTTTTCACTTGCAGCAGACGGAACTTGAGCGGATGCCGTACACGCTGCACGGCGAGGTCGGGGTGGTTTTGCTGAGTCGGCATGGAGACACGGGTCCTGTCGGTTCGGTGAGTGGTGCGCCGTGCGCCGGCGCGGCAGCGTGCGGCGAACCGCACGGGCGGAAGAAGCGAAGCGCCTTCACGTGGAAGAAGGTGCCGGTGCTTACGCGCTCAGGTGGCGGGCGCGTCGTCGCTGTTGCTGCTGCCGGGGTTCTGTTCGCCTTCTATTTCCTTCACGGCGCGCATGAGAATCGCGGCGATGCGGCGCTGCTCTTCGGCAGGCGCGTCGTCACGGCGCAGCAGCGCGTTTTTCAGCGCGCGCCGCGCGTGGTTGAGCTCGGGCAGCCAGCCGCCTTCGCTGATGTCGGCGGGTTCTTCGCCGGCAAACGCGCGGCGCACCGAATCCATCTTGCGGGCGATGTGGCTCAGCTTCGCCAGCATCAATTCGACGCGCTCGCGATTGGCCGCGAGGTACTCGCGGCCGGCTTGCGCGAGTTCGTAGCGCTTGCGGTTGCCTTCTAGCTGCACGGTCACGTAGCCGAGTTCTTCCAGATACGTGAGCGCGGGGTACACCATGCCGGGGCTCGGGCTGTAGAAGCCGTTCGAGCGCGTTTCCAGCGCCTTGATGAGCTCATAGCCGTGGCTCGGTTGGGCGTCGATCAAGGCGAGCAGCAGCAGTTGCAGATCGTCGGACGTGAACTTGCGGCCGCGCGGAAAGCCGTCGCCTTCGCCGCCGAAGCCGCCGGGGCCGCCGCCGAAGAGACCTCGTCCACCGCGATGCTCGTGATGACGTCCCATTGCATGCCAGAGGGCCCACGGCGAGAAGCCATGGGAGCCTTCGTCGCGATAGTCGTGCATGGCATGACGATGAGCAAACGCATGCCAGAGCGCGTGCAACGAATGGCGCTCGAAGCGAGCGTCGAAAGCGTGGTCCGCGCCGTGGGGGCGGCCTGAACGATGGGGATGACGCATCTTGAGTCCTCCGGATATATCTAAAGATGTGTCTTAAGATATATATCGAAAGATAGTTTGTCAAAGATTTTTTTGGATCTCTCTGGGACCTCAAGGTCCGCGCTGAACACCCAGGCCCTTTCAACCCTGTGAATCAGCCCCGCCGCTTATCTTGCTGGACGCGCGCGCCTGAACGCTCGACAGATGCTCGCGCATGCACTGGGCCGCCGTTTCACCATCGCGGGCTTTCATCGCGTTGACGATGGCCTGATGTTGCTCCGCGAAGTAGTGCCGGGTCTCCTGGCTGACGGTTTTCTTTCGAACCTCCGGCTTGACCCGCATGCCGTTGATTACTTCCATCAGCGCAATGAGCGCGGGATTGCGGGTGGCGTGGCTTATCAGCAAATGGAACCGGTGATCCCATTGTTGCCACTCCTCGTCGCTCTTCGCGGCCGCGTTTTTACGCGCGCACTTTTCCAGTTCGAGCAGATCGTCCCAACTGGCCTTTGTCGCGGCGAGTTCTGCGAGCGCGGGCTCGAACAGCAGCCGCATCTCGGCGATATCCGCCGGACTCGTGCCCGCGCGCAGGCCACGCAAAGTGGGACCGAACTTAAGCGGTCGTGCTCCCAGATAGGTGCCGCGGCCAACCCCGCGCCAGACGCGGCCCGACGCCTCCAGCGATGCCAGCGCCGAGCGCAGTTCCCTTCGACTGACGCCAAGCTCTTCGGCCAGCTTTCTTTCAGGCGGCAAGGCGTCGCCGTCCCTCAGTTGATGTGTGGCGATATAGCCGAGAAGGCCGTCGAGTGCTGTGTCTTCCATTTCTTAAATAGAACCAATGTACATTGGTTCCAAAGATAACAGATTGATGGCGCACTGACGACGGGATTTTCAAACAATGTTTTTTGACCGGCTTTTTGGCGGGACAAATTCGAGTTAGCATCGCTGGAAATCATTGGCTTTATCCGGACGCCGGTCCTAAAGGTCTGGTACCTATGTAGATTGGTTCGGTGGCCAGTCCAACGGTCGTAGAAGGAGCAGCGCATGTCGTTTACAACCCGTCCGGAACTGATCGGCACATTCGGTATGGTGGCTTCCACGCATTGGCTGGCCAGCGCGTCGGCCATGGCCGCGCTTGAAAAAGGCGGCAATGCGTTCGACGCCGCCGCTGCGGCCGGTTTCGTTCTGCAGATCGTCGAGCCGCACCTGAACGGTCCTGGCGGGGAACTGCCGGTGGTGTTCTACAGCGCGCGTGAAGACCGCGTGCGAGTGCTTTGCGGGCAGGGCGTGACGCCCGCGAGCATGACCATTGAACGCATGCGCGAGCTGGGTCTGGAAGTTGTCCCGGGCACCGGACTGTTGCCGGCCGTGGTGCCAGGTGCGTTCGGCGCGTGGATGACGATGTTGCGCGACTATGGCCAGTTGCCGCTCGCGGACGTGTTGAGCTATGCGATCGGTTATGCAGAGAACGGCTATCCGGTACTGCCGCGCCTGGCCGCGTCGATCCTCGCGATCAAGGATTTCTTTCGGACCGAATGGCCGACTTCCGCCGAGCAATGGCTGCGCAACGGCGACGCGCCGGTGCCGAATCAGCTCTTCGCCAATCCGGCGATTGCCGACACCTACAAGCGCATTCTGCGAGAGGCGGGTAGCCGAGGTGACCGCGCTGAGCAGTGCGAGCGCGCTCGCGAGGTCTTCTATCGCGGTTTCGTGGCGGACGCCATCGACCAGTACTTTCGTTCAACGGCCGTTCTCGATACTTCCGGCCAGCGCAATCGCGGCTTGCTGGACGCCGAAGATCTCGCTCGCTGGCAGCCCACTTATGAAGACCCCGTGTCCTACGACTACGGCGACCTTCGTGTGCACAAGACCGGTCCGTGGGGACAGGGGCCGATGTTTCTGCAACAGCTTGCGCTGCTCAAGGGATTCGATCTGGCGGCGATGGATCCGCTCGGGCCAGATTTCGTTCATACGGTTATCGAGTGCTCGAAGCTCGCGTTCGCGGACCGCGAGGTGTTCTACGGCGACCCGGCGTTCGCCCATGTCCCGCTCGACGTGCTGCTGAGCGACGCCTACAACGACGAACGCCGCAGGCTGATCGACCCGCTGCGTGCGTCACTTCAATTTCGTCCGGGCACGCTCGGCGACAGCGAACACCGCGCCGCGCGCATCATGGCACTCGCGGGAAAGGAGCAGTTCGGCGGCTTCGGACAGGGCGAACCGACTTTCGCGCCGTTGCCTGAACTGCGAGGCGATACGGTGCACCTGGACGTCGTCGACCGGTGGGGCAACATGGTGTCGGCTACGCCGTCGGGCGGCTGGTTGCAGGCATCGCCCGCGGTGCCGGGCCTCGGCTTCAACGTCACGACACGCGCGCAGATGTTCTGGATGGAAGAGGGCCTGCCTTCGTCCCTAGGCCCTGGCCGCCGTCCGCGCACCACGCTGTCGCCTACGCTTGTCACGCGCGCCGGCAAACCCTATGCGGCATTTGGCACACCCGGCGGCGACCAGCAGGACCAGTGGTCGCTCCAGCTATTCCTTAAACATGTGCACGCCGGCATGAATTTCCAGGCCGCCGCCGATTCGCCCTCGTTCCAGACGGCACACTTCCCCGGCTCGTTCTACCCGCGCGCGATGCATCTGGGCAAGATGTCCGCCGAAGGCCGGTTCCCGGGAAGCACGCTCGCCGAATTGCGCGCGCGCGGACACGAGCTGACCGTGGCCGAGCCTTGGGCATTGGGGCGAGTCTGCGCGGTGGGAATCAGAAACGGTCTGATGCGTGGTGCAGCGACGCCTCGCCAGATGCAGGCATATGCGATCGGGCGATGAACTTCGCGCCTGCGATCAACGCGCTCATTCCCTTGGAGAGAACCTGCCGTGTCTGCCATAGCCGCTCGTCTTGAACGACTCCCGTTATCGGGTTTTCATCGCAAACTCCTGCTTATCGGCGGGCTGGGGTATCTGTTCGACGGACTCGATTCGTCGTCGCTCGCGTTCCTGTTACCGGTCGTCAGCAAGCTATGGCACTTGACGAGTGCCCAGACAGGCCTTGTCGCCAGCAGTACCTATATCGGATACTTCTTCGGGGCTTTCCTGTCGGGCGTATTCGCCGATCTGATCGGGCGCCGCCGCATCATGATGTCGGCGCTGGCGATTTACTGTGTCGCGTCGCTCGCGAGTGCAATGGCCAACGATTGGCACACGTTCTTCGCATTGCGCATCGTCGCCGGTTTCGGCTCCGGCGCGGAGACGGTGGTGATCGCACCATTTCTCGCGGAATTCGTGCCGCGGCGCTTCAGGGGAATGTTTTGCGGCGCGCTGGTCGGCTTCATGTCGTTCGGCTATCTAAGCTCGTCGATTCTCGGCTTTGCGGTGGTGAGAAATTTTGCCGATGGCTGGCGCTACCTGGCCGTGGTGACGTCGTTGCCGGTCGTCATGCTGCTGTGGTGGCGAAGGACGCTGCCTGAATCGCCGCGATGGCTAGAGAGCCAAGGCCGAATGGAAGAAGCGAATCGTATCGTGAGCGCGATCGAATCATGGTTCACCGGCCGAGGCATTCAACTTGCGCCGGTCGCTTCGGTCGGCCTGATGTCGACTTCGGCTCCGGCAAAGGGTCGCGCATGGCAGAAGGTGCTGACGTTGTGGTCGCCACGACTCGCGCGCACGACAGCGGTGAGCTGGCTCATGTGGTTTTCGGTAGCGTTTGCCTACTACTCTTTCTTCTCCTGGATTCCGAGTCTGCTCCTCAAGGAGGGGCTGACCATGACGAAAAGCTTCGGTTATTCCATCGCAATCTATGGGGCGCAGATACCGGGCTATTTTTCGGCCGCATGGCTCAATGAACGCATTGGACGCAAAGCGGTGGTCGCGTCGTACATGCTGCTGGGCGGCATCGCGGCGATTGCGCTTGCGTTCTCTCACACGGGAGTCGGCATCATGCTCGCGGGCATATGCCTGTCGTTCTTCATGAACGGCGCGTTCGCGGGCGTCTATGCGTACACCCCTGAGGTGTTTCCCACCGCAGTTCGTACGACGGGAACGGGATCGTCTTCGTCTTTTGGCCGCATCGGCTCGGTGAGCGCGCCGATTCTCGTCGGTCTTGTCTACCCCGCGTTCGGATTTCTGGGCGTGTTCGCCATGACTACAACCGTTCTGCTCGTCGGGGCGTGCGTGGTTTTTTGCGTCGGCATCGAGACTCGCAACCGCTCGCTCGAAGATATCGAGGCCGAAGAGTTTGGGCGTGCGCAGGATGTTCGAGGCCCGCTCAATTCCACTGAACTACGCGGCTGAATGCCGTGATTTGCCAACTTTCCTCCAGGACCATGCAAGCCAACCGGATCGTGACTGCACCACCCGTCCCGCAAACGCTGAACATTTCGCAGCTCAAGCACCTCGCAAGGGCCATGCGGCTCATCGGTCAGCCGGCGCCGCTATTCCATGCCGTTCACGAGGTGGCCGCAAGCGCAATCGGCTTGCGTCTGATCACGGTGATGTCGTATGACGCGCAGCACGAAGAGGTCGAGCGCGTTTATACGAACATGCCCGAGGTCTATCCGGTGGGCGGACGCAAGAAAAAACAGGGCACGCCGTGGGCGAAACGTGTCTTGCGCGATCTTGAGCCATTTCGCGCAGAGACGCCGCAGGACATTCGCGAAGCGTTCGACGACCATACAGTGATGACCGACATGGGTCTCGGATCGATACTGAACATTCCCATCGCGTACAACGGTGTGTGCGTCGGCACGATGAACCTGACACATGAGGAAGGGTGGTACGCCGCAGAGCACGAAGCGTTAGGTTTGCTGGTCGGCTCGTTCCTCGCTCCCGCGCTTGTTGCCGGCGCCACGGTGTGCGCCGGCAAGGCCGCCTCTCTCTGACATGACCACCACTCCTCCTGTGACAGCGTCGCCGGCTGCACAACTTGTCGAATCGCGAGGCCGTTGGCTGCTGGTCTTCGTCCTTGCTTATCTGGCGTTAATGGCCGATGGCGCCGATGTCATGATGTACGGCCTGACCCTCACGCGAATCAAGAACGACTTTGGGCTAAGCAATGTCCAGGCGGGAGCGTTGGGCAGCCTGACGTTGTTAGGCATGGCCGCCGGCGGGATACTGGGTGGCTGGCTAAGCGATCGTGTGGGGCGGGTGAGGGTAGTGGTGTGGGCGCTGGCGCTCTTTTCGCTCGGTGCGGGGCTGCTTGGACTCACTCACAGCTTTCTGGAGTTCGCGATCGTTCGGTTTATCGGTTCGTTGGGTATTGGCTGCATGGTGCTGGTCACTACACTCGTTGCCGAATATGTGCCGAGCGAAAGACGCTCGTTGATTCTTGGCGCGTTGCAGACCGGCATTTCGGCTGGCTACGTTGTCGTGATTGCGCTGAGCAGCTGGATTTTGCCGCACTACGGCTGGCGCACGCTGTACTACGTATCGGCGGTGCCTGTTGTGTTTGCACTGGCGATCAAGTTTGCCGTACCCGAGCCGGCTAGCTGGGTGGCGAGCCGCGCAGCGGACCGGAAAAGCCAGACTGAAGGCAGGACCCGGGGCCAAAGCCAAAGCCAAAGCCTGCCGCGATTACGCGACAGTCGCTACGCCGTGATTTTTCGCAATCGACAGACGCGCGGGCTGTTCATTCTGTGGACCCTCGCATCGGTTTTCATTCTTTCCGGCTTCTATGGATTGAATAACTGGTTGCCTACCTACCTCGAAAAAGAACTGCATATCAAGTTCAGTTCTCTGACCGGCTACATGATCGGCACCTACGTGGTCGCCTTCATCGGCAAGATTTTCGCCGGCTGGCTGGGCGACCGCTGGAGCCGGCGTGGCGTATATGTGTTGGGCTGCGCCGGTGCCGCGCTCTTTTTGCCGGTTATCATCTTCTGGCATACGCGCGAGAACATTGCTGCTCTCATGCTTTTCTTCGGTTTTCTCTATGGCGTACCGCTGGGAACGATCGGCACTTTCATGTCCGAGAGCTTCGCCACTTCTATTCGTGGCACGGCGGTTGGCGGTTCGTATAACGTTGGCCGTTTCTGCTCGGGCGCAGCGCCGATTGTTATCGGCTACCTCGCCAGCCAGTTTTCTATTGGCTTTGGCTTTCTGGTGGTCGGCGCGGTTTTCTTTCTAAGCGGCGTGACCGCGCTGTTTATCCCCGACCGCCTGTACGACACGGAAAAACCGTCCACACCCTGACACGTTGTATCTGCGACGCAAACGCAGCCAGACGTTGCCGGAGTACCTGCGAAAACGTGCATGCCAATGCTGCTTCACCGAACGGCGAGGTAAGTCATACGGTATGAGCAGGTGTCGCATTGGCTCGCAGTCGCCGAAATGCCTGCCTTATGTTTGCAACGGTAGCTCAACGTTCGTTTGTCGCTCGTTTTTATTGTTGGCCCACGCGTGTGTGCGGACGCGTGTCGTGCGTACGTCGCGTGGCCGGTCGCGCAGCAACAGGGGCATCAAACGCCGGTTGGCTGTCCGCGCCGCCCACTCGCAATACGCGGCGCTGCCGAGCACCCAGCCCTCGAGCGTCGACTGCATCAGCCTGTCGACCTCCCCTTCGTCAAGACGCTGTGTGCCCAGAATGCGGTAAGCCTGGTGGCGCTCGGACGGCGTATTGCCAAGCGCCCGGTAAAGTGAATGGTCTTTGACGAAACCGTCGACACGCAGCCCGACGTGGTGTGTGTAGCTCGACCACAGGTATTGTCCGGGATCGGCCACAAGGTGCTTGCGCACCGGCGCCTGATCAATGACCTGGCTCGCGAGCAGGAAGTATCGTTCGGGCTCGATCACGGTGGCCGAGTACCCGCCGCGCCACACCGTACCGCGGCGTCCATGGCGGCGGTTGAAGGTTTCTACATAGCGACGGCCGACCGCTTGCATCGCCATGGCCACGCTTGACTCATAGGAAGGCGTGACGAGGAACTGTACAGCGTCGGGCATGAGGACCCAGGCGTGGACAGCCAGATCGGCGACGCGCGCGGCGTCTGCCAGGCAGGCGAGGAAGTACCGGTAGTCTCCTTCGTCGAGGAATGCGGGCCCCGTGAGCCCCTGCAAGATAACGTGCTGCGGTTGTTCTGGAACGTAATGCCGTGCAAGCCGTGTCATGCTGAATTAACCGGAAATCCGATGTGAAAAAAGCGACCCGACTGGGTGGGACGCATTGCGGTGGGTACCGCGAGATCGGAGGAAATTCTATGGGTCGCGTGCCTGGATTCAAATCGCGAACAGGCCATTTTTGTAGCCTCATTTCGCTGATTTGCCCATCGTAACGAGCGCAGTTTTATGCCGCCGCTGAAGAGCAGCGCCGCACTTGGGGTCTCCGATGGGCCGGCTTCCGGAACACAAGCTCGGCATGCCTGCTGAAGAAATGCGGATCGGACTTCAGTCCGTGAAGTCTCGCGCAAACTCTGTCACAGCGAAAAGACCGTCGTCGTGATAGTTGTCATTTTGCGACGCGAATCTGCCTTAATGTGAACGTCCGGACAAGTCCGCTAAAGAACGTCAAATAGTTGCCGAAAAGCGGGTTTACACACTTTCGCGACGACGCAGCCACTCGCACTATCCATGAAAATCAACACCTCCGTAGGCTTGAAAATCTGTTTTGGGTTCGGCGCTGCGCTCGCGCTGAGTGTTGCAGCACTTACCGCCATTGGCGTAATGAATGCGCGGCGGCAGGCTACGGAGAGCTTTGAGCAATCCAGCCACGCGCGAATCTCACAGGCCGACGAATCGCTAGAAATCGCCTTCAGGGAAGTCGAGCAGAACCTTGCTTACCTTGTTCAGACCCCCGAGTTGCGGGCAGCAGACGAGACGCTGACGAGCTACCTCACGCACGGCGGCCAGATGACGCCGGATAAAAACGGCGTCGTCGAGCAGAACATTTTCGCGTTGCTCAAGCACTTCGGAGATACGCATCCAAACATGCGTTACCTCGACATAGGCACCCGTTTTGGCGGCTATGTCCAGTGGCCGATCGAGAGCCTGAACGGCGAGCACTATGATCCCCGTGAACGGCCCTGGTACAAGCTGGCGATTACCGATCCTGAACGTGTCGTGCGTCCGGCGCCGTATTTGAGCGCGGCTGGATCGGGAGGCGCGATCATTCCGTTCGCGCGCGTTGTTAAAGCCAGCAACGGCGACACGCTGGGAGTGCTCGAAGGAGATCTTTCGCTTGAGGGATTCGCACACCTGACGTCCAGTATCAAATTCGGCGACACCGGCTACCTTATCGTGGTCGACAATAACGGGAAGGTCCTCATTGACCCGCGTGACAAGTCCCATGAGTTCAAGGATCTCAGCGGTCTTGACGGAGGCTACCGACAACTGGCTTCAGCCCCCGATGGACGGGTCGACGTTACGTTTGACAAACAAGCCTGGCAAGCATTCGCCTACACCTCGCCCAAAAACGGGTGGCGGTACTACGCGCTCGAGCCACAGGCCGAGATGATGGCAGCGGCGAATCATCTCGCGGTGATTTTCGCTCTGACCGGGTTGCTAGTGCTCGGAATCGGGCTCCTGATCACTGTCGTCATCAGCCGCCGCATTACGGTCCCGCTGCGCACCCTCGCTGGCTCGATGCATGAGATTGCCGACGGCGATGGGGATTTGAGCAGGCGTCTGCCCGTGGCGAGCAATGACGAGGTCGGACTACTCGCGGGCCGGTTCAACGTTTTCGTTCAAAAACTTCACGACGTGATTGCAAGCGTTGCTTCGACGAGCAAGCACTTTGAGCTTGCGGCAAGCGAAGTGTCTGCTGGCAACGCTGACCTTTCTGCTCGCACCGAGCAGCAGGCGGCCTCGATCCAACAGACAGCGGCAACAATGGAGCAGCTTTCCGCCACCGTGCGCGAAGCAGCCGATCGTGCGAAGCAAGCCAACGCTATTGCAACGGACGCCGTGGAAACGGCGGTTCAGGGCGACGTAGCGGTAGCCGACGCGGCGAAGACCATGGAGACGGCGGTGAGTCAGTCTGAGCACATCATCGGTATTGTCGGGATGATTGAAGCGATCGCTTTCCAGACGAACATACTTGCGTTGAATGCGGCAGTCGAGTCGGCACGTGCGGGAGAGAGCGGACGCGGCTTCGCCGTGGTTGCAGCTGAGGTACGTAACCTCGCGCAGCGCTCGACAACCTCCGCGAAGGAAATCAAAGACCTTCTCGAGACCTCGGTCAGCAATGTCAGGACCGGAGCATCGCAAATCGCGCTGGCCGGCAGGACGATCACGGATCTCAATGCTGCTGTAGCTAACGTGGCAGCGATCACGACTGAGATCGCGGCCGCCGCCGGTGAACAGGCAAAGGCAATCGAGGAGGTCAATTCGGCGGTCGCCTCCATGGACCAGACGACCCAGCAAAACGCGGCGCTCGTCGAACAAATTGCGGCGGCTTCCGATTCGTTGAAATCGCAGGGAAAGGAGTTGCTCGCAACCGTTGGTCTCTTTCGCCTCGGCTAGGACGTCGTTGCACCATGCGCGGACCCGGCGAAAAGAAATTCGTTGGTCCGCGAAAGCTCCCGGGGATCGTCGCGTCGACCGAGGTCCGCCCGATGCCCTGGCTCGCACCGGTGACGATGGCTACCTTGCGGTTCGTCTCCTGTCGCCGATTAGAGTACGACAACCATCTTGCCGTTTGCTTCATTGGCCTCCATCACGCGATGCGCTTCGTGAATCTCGTCGAACGAAAACACGCGCGAAGGCTTCGCGTTCAGACGGCCTGCCGCGACATCCGCGGCAATTGCTTGCAGAGGAACATCCGAGAGCGGAAAGCCCGGCGTGCCGAACACGAAACTGCCGAAGAAAGTCAGATAAACGCCGCTGGACATTTGCAGGAGCGGATTGAAATCGGCAATCGGCGCCAGTCCGCCGAGCCAGCCCGCAAGACATGCCCGGCCGCCGCGCCGGAGCATGGCGAGCGAATCGAGAATCGTGCTGTTGCCGACAAGATCGAGTACCGCGTCGATCTGCTTCGATTCCGCAATGCGCTTGCTGAGCTCCGGGCCTTCCAGTTCCGCACGCAATACGCCCATCGCTTCGAGCTTCGCAAAACGCGCGGAGTTGCGCGTGGTTGCAATGACCTTCGCGCCCGCATTCACAGCAAGATTCACCGCCGCTTGCCCAAACGACGACGTCGCCCCGCGAATAACTACCGTTTCCCCTTCTTTTATGCCGATGTTGCGAAACAGCGTTGTCCACGCCGTCGCATAAGTTTCGGGAATTGCGGCTAGCTCGGCCCAAGGCAGGTCCGATTCGATCAGCGCGACGTTAGACGCTGGCGCTCTCGTGAACTCCGCATAACTGCCGTTGATCGTGCGCCCAAGGCCGCCCATCAGCGCAGCCACCTTCGCACCGACAGGAAACTCGCCGCCCGGGCAGGACTTCACGATGCCCACGCATTCAATGCCGCTCACCTTTGCTGCTTCAGCCCATTCGCCACGCCGCATATGCATCTCCGCGTGATTGATACCGAATGCCTTGATTTCGATGACGACGTGTCCTTCCAGCGGTTCAGGCTCAGGAAGGTCGGTATACACGAGGCTGTCGAGACCGCCAAACTTTTCGAGGACGATGGCACGCATGATGTTCTCCTTGAGTGGATGACGCAGTGACCTGACCGCGCTTAATAGACCAGAAATTCCTTGATCGCCGCCGCGATCTCTGCGGCATGCGTTTCGAGCGCGAAGTGACCCGTATCGAAGAAGCGCACGTCGGCGTGCGGAATGTCCCGTTTGAATGCCAGTGCGCCCGGCGGCAGAAAGAATGGATCGTTCTTGCCCCACACGGCGAGAAACTTGGGCTGCTGCTTGCGAAAGTAGGCCTGAAACGCCGGATACAGAGCGACGTTGCTCCGGTAATCGCCAAACAGATCCAACTGCACATCGTGCGCGCCAGGACGGTTCATGAAGTAATCATCGAGCAGGTAGCCATCAGGCGACACTGCCGACGGATCGGGCACGCCATGCGTGTACTGCCATTTCGTTGTGTCTTTCGTCAGAAGCGTCCGCAATGCGTCGCGATTCGCTTGTGTCGGTGCCTGCCAGTACGCGCGGATCGGATTCCAGCCGTCACTCAGACCTTCCTCATACGCATTGCCGTTCTGCGACACGATCGCCGTGATGCGCTCGGGATGTCTCAGTGCGAGACGAAAGCCCGTCGGCGCGCCGTAGTCGAAGACGTAGATCGCGTAACGGTCAAAGCCGATCACATCCGTGAAGCGGTGGATCACGTCGGCCAATTTGTCGAACGTGTACGCGAAAGCGCGCCTATCGGGCATGTCGGACAGCCCGAATCCGGGAAGGTCCGGTGCGACGACATGGAACCGGTCGGCCAGCAGCGGAATCAGCCCGCGAAACATGTGGCTCGAGCTCGGGAAACCGTGAAGCAGGAGCAGTTTCGGAGCTCCGACCGGCCCGGCTTCGCGGAAGAATACGTTGAAGCCGTCGACGTCAGCATGGCGATGAGAGATGGTGGTCATGACTGCTACTCCAAAGGTAGATGGTTTGTGTGCGTAACCTGTCAAAGATGTGTGTGAAGGTTACTCATCGTATTTGTAACTTGTCAAGACGTTTTTGTGGGGTTACTATGCATGTCAACCCCGATACTCCGATATCCCGATACCCCACTGGACCCGGAAATGGCATACCGCTCACTTCCCGCGATCTTCGTGGCCGATGCACCCGGTCTCGACTTCCTGAACTCGATCGCCACGCCGGTCGATGAACCGATTGACTGGCTCGCGGACGGCGAAGGACTGTTGTCATGGCTCGATCAGGCGAACCTTGTGCCGGCCGATGTGCTGGCGCGCATGCGTTCGCAGAGCACGGCAGCCGAGCTTGACGAGGTGGCAGCCAAGGCGCGCAGCCTGCGCGAATGGTTCAGGCGTTTCGTGCAGGAGAGAAAAGGACAGCCGCTTGCCGCGAAAGACCTGAGCGAGCTCGACGCGTTAAACAGCGTGTTGCGACGCGACGAGAAGCATGGTTTGATCGTCGCGGATGCGAGCGCATCGGGCGGGCTTGCCTTCACGATGCAACGCCGTTATGCGACGGCCGAGTCACTGCTGATGCCGATCGTCGAGACGCTTGCGAGACTTGTGTGCGAAGAAGACTTCAGATACGTCAAGGCGTGCGAAGGTCCGAAATGCACGCTGCTGTTCGCCGATCACACTCATGGCCACGCGCGGCGGTGGTGCAGCATGGCCATCTGCGGGAATCGTGCGAAGGTGGCCGCGCATCGCGCTCGGCTCAAGGCAGGAAAGAGCGGCTAGTGTGACTGGCTTTGTTCCATAGCTCAGGACAAGGAGTCGGCATGAATCACATCAAGGCTATTGCATTCGATCTTTACGGAACGTTGTTCGATGTGCACTCGGTCATCGACCAATGCGACAAGCTGTATCCGGGTCGGGGACGCGAGATCAGTACCGTCTGGCGGCAAAAGCAGCTCGAGTACACGTGGCTGCGCAGCCTGATGAATCGCTATGTGACGTTCGAGCAGGCCACGGAAGATGCTTTGCGCTATACGGCCCGTCATCTGAAGATCAATCTCGATGAGCAGACCAGAGCCGCGTTATGCAGTGCGTACCTGCAGCTGCGGCCTTTTCCCGAAGTGCCGCAAGCGCTGTCACAGCTTCGGGAGCGCGGCCTGAAGCTCGCCATTCTGTCGAACGGTTCGCCGCATTCCATCGCTGGTGTCGTCGGCAATGCGGGACTGCGCGATCGGTTCGATCATCTGCTTAGTGTCGACCCTGTGCGCATCTACAAGCCGCACGATCGCGCATACCAGCTCGCGGAAGCGGCGTTCGGCGTTACGCGTGGATCGATACTTTTCGTTTCGTCGAATGCCTGGGACGCAACAGGCGCGCGTTACTTCGGTTTTCCGACCGCGTGGATCAATCGTAGTGACAACACCTTCGAGGAAATGGGTCAGGCACCGGATTGGGAACTGGGCGGACTCGATGAACTGTTGGCAGTTCTGGGTGATCACCCGGCAGGCTGAATCGTGATTTTCGTCGCCGGAAAGTAACGTGCGCGGTGTCTCGGTCTGAATGTCGCTTCGCATGAGGGATCAGGAAGCGCAACCACGTCCCCGCGGTCGTCGGGATAACTGAACGGCCATTGCGCCACCTCCAGGCGCCGCCTATAGTCAGTAGGCAAGAGGGCACGAGATCGAAATCTGGCCTTTATTGGAGCGTGATCGGGGCGGCTCAACTTGGAGGAGGGCACGGCAATGGGGCTATCGTGGGGCTACGTCATGGTATGCGGTCCGGGGCGGCGACCGCACGGTGCAGCGCGGCGCATGGCAGCACACCAATTTACCGAGCCACGCGAGTGCGCCGCATCGCTGACATGGTGTCTTTTGAGCCCGACGCGGTCACCGTGCATCTCGACGGCCGGCAACTTCACCTTGAACCAGGCCAGACAGTGATTGCGCACGGCCCGGATCGCGACCTGAGCATCGACGAGGTGCTGCCGGGTCACAAACATCATTGACTGCGGCGTGCAGCCGCCGGCTGTGCCGACTGCGGAGGCAACAATGGCTCGACTGCTATCGGTGAACGTTGGACTTCCGCGAGACATCGCCTGGAAGGGCCGTACTGTTCACACCGGCATCTGGAAAAGTCCTGTGGAGGGTCGTTGCTGGGCGGCGCGGCTGAATCTGGCCGGAGACGGTCAGGGAGATCTGGCGGGGCACGGTGGCGAGCAGCGGGCCGTCTTCGTCTATCAGATCGAATCGTATCGCCATTGGCAGCAGGAGTTGAACAGGGCCGACTTCGTCCACGGAGAGTTCGGCGAGAACTTCACGGTTGAGGGACTGGCCGACTCGGTCGTGTGCATCGGTGACCGTTATCAGATCGGCAGTGCGCTGTTCGAGGTGACGCAACCCCGCGTCACCTGCTATCGCGTCGGCATCCGAACGAGCGAGCCGCGAATGCCGGCATTGCTGACATCTAGTGGAAGACCGGGGTTCTATTTCCGGGTTCTGCGCGAAGGCGAAGTGGGCGCCGGCGATGAGATAGTAAAGGTGGGCGAGGCGAAGGAGCGAATGACTGTCGCGCAGATCAATGCGCTGCTCTATTCGCCGGATCATCCGCTCGATCAGCTTGAACGCGCGTTGCGGATAGAAGCCCTGTCGCCGGGATGGCGCTCGTCGTTCGAGGCGTTACTCGAAAGTCGCACGACCGGCACAGCCGCCGGAAACGCTGGGTTGGCACCCGCCGCGGCGCGCCACCCGGTTCAGCCAGGATTCCGGCCGCTCATCGTGGCGGCCATCAAAGAAGAGTGCGCAGACGTCGTGTCGTTCACGCTCGAAAGCGCGGACGGTCAACTGCTACCTGCACTGCCAGGCCAGTATGTCGTGTTGCGTCTTCGACCCACCGCAGATGGACCGCCGCTTTACCGAAGCTACTCGCTTTCGGGCGGACCCTCGACGGCGAGTTATCGGATCAGCGTAAAAGTCGAGCCTAATGGGGTCGCTGGAGCCTGGCTGCGCCAGCATGTCCATGCGGGCGATACACTCGATGTCAGTTCACCGCGTGGCACATTTGTCCTGCAGGCTGGAGACGGGCCCATCGTACTGCTGAGTGCAGGAATCGGCGCAACGCCGGTTCTTGCCATGCTGCATGTGCTCTCGTCGCAACACTCGCCACGGGACATCTTGTGGCTGCACGCGGCCCACGACGCGCGGCATCATCCGTTTGCGGCCGAAGCGCGACGCCTGATTCTGGCGCTTCCACATGCCCGAAGCTTCGTTTGTTACAGCGCCCCTGGCCCCTGTGACCGCCTGGGCCAGGACTTCAACGCTGTGGGACATCTGTCACACCAGATGTTGAGAGAACTCGGCGTTTGCCCGGAAGCAGACATCTATCTCTGTGGACCGACGCCTTTCATGGCCGACATGAAAAAAGCACTGGCCGCGTTGGGGGTCACGCCTGAGCAGATACATGCCGAGATTTTCAACGGTGGAGAGTCGTTGAATCCTGGTATCGTCCATTCGCGGCCACAAGCGCCGCATCGGCCCATAGACGAGGCCGACACCGGTCCATTGGTCTCGTTCGCGCGCAGTGGCATTGCTGCGCACTGGAACAGTTCGGCTTACCAGAGCATTCTGGAACTGGCCGAGGCATGCGACGTGCCTGTCAGATGGTCATGCCGTACCGGCGTCTGCCACAATTGCGAGAGCGGCCTGATATCCGGTTCCGTCAGCTACGACCCCGCTCCGCTCGATCCACCTTCCAGCGAAAACGTGTTGATCTGCTGCTGCAGACCGCAGGAGAACGTGGTGATCGACCTCTAAGTCACCGCGCTCGATCATGGGGCGCGGTAACCGCGTTCCTGAAGGGTCCAGCTGTTGTGGTCCAGGTCGTTGAAGTCGGCGAAACTTGCGCAAAAATGCACACGTGCGACGACAACGTTGGAGACACTGTCATCCACTCACATGGAAGGATCGGTGAGTGAACTGCTATAAAGGAAATCCCGGGAGGACGTCCTCGCGCGCCCCTCGACCCGCACACTGGTTCATCCGGCATTCGGTCACGATCCACCATAACGCAAACCCAGTAATGATTGTAGTCACTACTAGAACGAAGTACTGAGGGGTCGGACAAGCCCCGTTGACAGCGATATAGAACTGAATGATTCAGTCCGCTGTCCGCCGGCTTTAGCGCCCAAGCTCAACGGGGCAAGGTTCGGGGTCTGACAATCCCGGAACTCTCTATCGCTCGTCAGGCAGTTTGTTCAAAACCGGTGACGAATGCCTGCACGACCGATTGCCTGATAACGACTTGATGATGGCGACACACCACTAAGGTTCGCTACTGCCCGATTGCCAGTAGAATCGCGGCCATTAACGGTTTGATAGTCGGCCGCAATATACAGGTCAGTCCGTGGGGATACTGTGTAATTCATGCCGGCAGCGAACTGACTGTAATTGGAGCCGCCAACCGCAGCAGTGGCGGCGCTTCCGTGCAGATAGTTATATGCTACGCCAGCTAACAAACGAGGGCCGATGTGGTATTGGAAACTTACCTCAGCGTCGTTGAAGACGGCGCTCGCATTGTTGATCGCTGCGATATTGCCGAAACGCACGTTCGACCATGTAGCACCGAAGACCGCTGGTCCAACCGCGTATGATCCGCCCACGCCCAGCACCTGATAGAAGGCCGCGGTTGCGTATCCACTGAAGACGGGGGAACCCGTCAGCCCGTTGGATGTTGCAGTGTCGCTCGGATTGCTGCCGAAGAGCGATGCGGCGGGGTTTCGCACATTCAGATATGCGGCACCCACTGTGACCGGACCATTTTTATAGCTGGCTCCCGCCGAATAGATCTGATTGCGGCTTATCGATCCAGCAATGCCGCCAAAGCTGTACAGTCCACCGAAAGTAAGTCCTCCATAGTCAATGCTTTTGAACTTGACGGCGCTGTTGGTTCGCCGACTATTGTTGAAGTTGTCCAGATCCGCAGGATGCGCGGAATGTCCTGTGCCGATGTTCGAATCGCCGAACTCCAGGCCACCAACGAAATCCACCACGCTGTCATATTGGCGGCCAAACGTAAGCTTGCCGAAACGATCGCTGCTCAAGCCCAGAAACGCCTGCCGTCCGAATTCCGCGCCGCCTTGACCGAGCTTGCCGTTATTCAGCTCGTAGCCGTTTTCAAGCTGAAACAATGCTTGTAGCCCTCCGCCCAGATCTTCGGAGCCTCTCAAACCCCAGCGAGAACTGTTCAAGCCATTCGTGGCATCAAGTCGAAATAGTCGCGCAGATCCGTCGCTCCTTTGAGCTGGGGCATTGCTGATAGCCTCGAAGCCCTCGTCGATGAGGCCATACAGGGTGATGCTGCTTTGAGCGTGTGCGACGCCGATGATCGGCGACAGTAGCGTTATCGCGAGTAATTTGTTTTTCACAGTGGTAAGTCGCCAGGTGTGCTGGTTCGTCGTGGAAGGAAAGTTACCGACGCTGCTATTACCGTTGCAGCAGTCACGGTTGAGATAGCGAGCGCCCGCGCAATGTGCGAATCAAGCCGCCATCAACTGCCGAAGTAGGGATTGCAGAATCCAGCCGGTCCAACGCATTCACTGTTGGAATCCGCCTTGTTCGCTGGCGCTTCCTGCTTCTTGCCCGTCTCGCTCGTGATTGACGGCGTGGGTCCGTTACCGCTATGCAGCATCTTCATCTGCTCAACCTGGTGCTGGTAAACCGGACTTACGTCTGGATACGACGCATCGGTCACGAAGTTCAAGCCATTGTTTTGCGCGTCGATGAGTTCCTGACGGACTTCGGCTCGGGTCTTCTCCTGAGCGGATGCGCTGGTAACAGATACCGCTGACGCAGCGACGAATGCAGCAACAAAAGAGATGCGTTTGATATTCATTTTGTACCCCTATATAAAACAGCAGATGGAAACCGGGAACGCAAGCACAGATTTCCCGTTAATGCGTGAGCGCGAAAACTTTTGCAGGATTTGCTCGTGCTTCGCTCACGCTGTGGTATTGACGCGTGCTTTGGGCCAGCAAAGCATGTTGTCGATGGAGAGCGGCCCGGCGCCGCGAAATACCAGTGCGGCGAGGCATGCCAGGTAGAGCAGGTCGGCCTCATATCCGGGCGGTCCGAACTGCGGACCAGCCGACGTGACCGCCATCAACTTGATGGACGTAAAGCCGAACGGCAGATGAACGGTAAAGATCGCCACGAGCAGGACAGCGACCATCGGTATGGTGACCAGAGGCACGAATGCACCCACCAGAATCGCAAAGCCCCCTAACAGTTCAATTGCGATCGTCGCCCATGCCATGAAGTGCGGAGCCGGCACGTTGAGCGCGTGAAGGATCGCCGCGAAGTTTTCCGGATTTTTGGCGATCTTCGCGTAGCCATGCGCGATAAAGCCGTAGCCGACGATCAGGCGCAACGGTAACTGGGACCACGGCCCAAGGTGCGCGGCTAGCCGTGTAGGGCTGAAAAGACCGAATATGAAACGGATGATTGACATGCTCGAAACCCTTTTCCTGAAACGATAAGGAGTAGCAGCGCCGGCTACCCGTGAAGCGAGGCTCACTGCAAGCTGCTATCCGGTAAGTCGCGAAAAAGAGGGATGTGGTTACAGCGCCCGGGCGAGTTGCGTGTGATAGCACCACCGGCTTACCCGTGCGGCTCGCGCATGCGCGAGTAAAAATATTTTTGAAGAGGGTGTAACTATCGGGCGACTTGCCACGACTTAACGCTTATATGGCCAGGCGGGCGGCGGCGTCGCCCGCACGAAATTTCCAATTGAGCAAGGGACGATAGATAAGTGCCAGTGATCGCGCCCGATGAAACGACCCATCGCACGGCTGCGAATGGAGTGGAAGAACGGTTGAAAGCGTTGCTATATCTGGCGCTCGACGGCGATGCGACGGCGTACGCGTCGTTTCTGCAGATATTTTCCGGCTATCTGCGCGGCATGCTGAGGCGACGCCTGCGTGCCTATGAGGACGACGTCGAGGACGTGCTTCAGGAGGTGTTGTTCGCCCTGCATAACGGACTGCACACTTATCGCAACCAGGTGCCCTTGACCGCATGGGCATCGGCCATCGTTCGGCATAAGGTGGCTGACTTCTTGCGCGCTCGTGCTCATCGGGAGGCGCTGCACGATCCGATTGTCGAAGATGCGGAACTGTTTGCCGTGTCAGAAACGGAATCGCTCGATGCCCGGCGCGACATAGGCAGCCTGCTTGAACGGCTGCCTGAGCGTCAGCGCGTGCCGATCGAGCAGGTCCGGCTACATGGCATGTCGATAGCAGATACTGCGAAGCTGACCGGGCTTTCGGAAGCGGCGGTCAAGGTTGGCATTCATCGTGGCATCAAGGCGCTCTCGCGCCTGATTCGAGGATAGGCAACATGAATACAGACCAGGTCATTTCTCTTCTCGCGGCAGGCCTCGTACCGCAAAGTCGGCGGGCGCTCCTGAACCGTTTCGGCATCGCATTGACTGTCGGGCTGCTAGCGGCGCTCGTAGCCGTTGTCGTGAGCCATGGAGTCCAGCCGAATCTTGTCGCGCTTCTAACCAGGCCCCTGTTCTGGGCCAAACTTGCTTTTCCGCTTTTGACCGCCGCCGCCGCCATTCTCGTGGCTGCCCGATTGTCGATTCCCGGCGCGTCGCCGCGGCGCGCATGGTTTGTACTGGCGCTGCCGTCTGTGACCATCTGGGCGGCTGCGATTGTCGTGTTGGCCACGGCCCCGGCAGCGGCCCGTGAGGCGCTGATTTTTGGTCATACATGGAGACAGTGTCCGATCCTGATCGCGCTACTGTCGGTGCCCTGCTACCTTGCATTGTCGTGGGCGATGCGGGGTCTCGCACCTACGCGACTGCGGCTGACCGGTGCCGCGATCGGTCTGCTATCCGGCGCGCTCGCCACGCTCGCTTATGTGCTGCGCTGTCCCGAGATGAGTGTGCCGTTCTGGGCGTGCTGGTATTCGGTCGGAATGGCGATCCCGGCGCTAGGGGGCTGGCTGGTCGGGCGGATTTCGCTTCGCTGGTAGCGGGTAGTCAGTGCGCAAGCGGCGGCACGAGATTGCCGCAGTCAAAGCCGCACGGCGAGCATTGCAAATTCTGGAGGGGTGGAAGATGCGCACGGCCTGGGTTGGCGCAGCGCGACGGCCGAAAAATCGTGCACTGCATGCGACTGTTTTGCAGGACACTTTGCAGTAGAAACGCCCGCGCAAGAGATTGCATCCGGGACCGAGGCGTTGCTTGGCAAGGCCCTGAGCAAGAAAGCGTAACCGTGTCCGTTCAAATAGTATCCGACCGTTCGCCGTGTCGCGGTCGGCCAACAGGCGACGGTCGCCGCGCCCCTTTCGGCGGCCGTCGGGCGGGTGCCTGCGCTCGTGAAGCAGTCATCAAACCGAGACCGCTTCATCGCGATGCGCCTGCGCGGCGTCACAGCATGGCCTAATCCGCAAAACGCTGGGAGCGATAGGGGTCCAATAGCTTCACCGTCACCCCGTCGAGCAATTCGGTCGTGATGAGCTGCGACAGTCCGGCCGCGAGACTGATGCCTGCGTTCGTTGTAATGGAAAGCACGCCCGGCAGTTTTTCTGAGCGGCTCACAACGGGCAGTCCATCAGCGGGAATGACGCGCCGCGTTTCGGTGACTTTTTCGACAACGGCGTCCTTCAAGCCCGGCAGCACTCGCGCGGCGACACGTACAAGCTCCTGCGCGTCGGGCGTGCTTGGATCGCCAACGGGCGAACCGGAGAAATGCTTGGCGATGACCACACGACCGTCGACGCGCTGGATAGCGTGAACATGCGCGCCAAGAATGACCGAATCGAAGATCCGCGGCAACGGCGCGAGATGGACGACGCTCCCCGTGCTGTGGATGAGCGGTGCCTTGAGCCCCGTTCCTTCGACGAGTTCCGGGTTCGCAATGCCGCCCGCGAAGATCAGAAAATCGGCCTCGCGCTTGCCACTGCTGCTCTGGATCTCGTAGCTGCCCGCCGTCTTCGCGAAGCCCTGGTACGCATCGTGTGGCGAGTACTGCGCCCCGTGTGCGACCGCCGCGTCCAGCATCATTGACGTCAGCTCGACGGGGGACATCATCCCTTCGTCGGGCGTGTAGAAAATGTCCGTCTCGGCCCCCGGCTCAAACCCCGGCTCGATCCCGCGTGCCTCGGCGGCGGTGACGCGGTACGTCGGGCTGCCCCAGCGCAGGCGCCGGTCCAGTTCTGCCGCGAGTTCCCGTGCCTCTTCGGTGCCGGGCTCGGCGCTTTGAAAGCAGCCTGACCAGCGAATCGGCAGACCGTGAATTTCGCTTTGCAGGAAACGCCAGCGCAGGTGCGACAGCCGGTGCAGATTGAAGTAATGCTGCGCGCCAACTTCGCCAAGCGAGTCTGCATTGCGAAACTTCGTCTGGTTCGTTATCCACGCAAATGATCCTGACGTGGCGCCTTTCGCGACTTCGTTCTTGTCGAGCACGGTGACGCGCGCGCCGCGTTTCGCGAGATCATAGGCGAGCGTGGTGCCGATGATGCCTGCGCCGATGATGACAACTTTAGGTGCCGAATTCATGGAGTGCCTCTTTGCATTGATGCAGGAAGTGTTGCGAAGATCAGATTCTTGAGTCCGTGTTGCTATGGCTGGTCGCCGTCGACGATGGCTATGCCGTCTTGCCGCTCAGCTGCGAGCCTCTCTTTGCCGCAGACCGTGTTCGCCGGCGCTAGCTTCCGGGCTCGGAGCGTTCCCCGCGCCCAGTGACACGTTGCGGGTCTCGGGAGCCATGCGAACCGATACGAGCAGGCCAATCAGGCTGATCCCGCCCGCGATAAGCAGACCAGTCGCGCTTCCAAAATGGACGAGTACTGTAGGAAGAAGGAACGTTCCTGCCGCGGCTCCAATGCGGCTTGCAGACATCGCGAGTCCCATACCGGTTGCACGAAGATCGGTCGGAAAAATTTCGTTCGGGTAGATGAATTGCAGCCCGGAACCAGCAGCCTCAGCTACCGTGAAGAGAATGAACAAACCGATCGCAACCATCGCAATGCTCGACATCGGCGTCGCGAGAAGAAAGAGCGCGAGCGTTGCGAGAACGAAAGACGCCAGACAAAGCGTGCGCCGACCGACGCGGTTGACGACGACCATGCCGATCGCAGTTCCGACGATCGCAAACGAAATGATCAGGAGTGAGCCGGCGAGTGGCTGGGTGACGCCGAGCGACTTCAGCAGCATCGGTTGAAACGTCTTGATTGCGAATGAAGGCGCAATCTGACACATCCAGAAGATCGAGCAGAACACCAGCATGCGCCCATAGCCTCGCGAAAGCAGTTCGCGAATTTTGGACAGCCCGAGGCCACGCCTGGAGGTGCTGACGCGGGTTTCAGCAACGAGCGCAGCAAAGTCAACCTGCGGCCCAAGATGCTGGGCCACGACGTCACGAGCCGCCTCTACGCGTCCTGCGGAAATCAACCAGCGCGGCGACTCGGGAATGTTCAGGCGCAGCAACAGGAAAATGGCCGAAGGAATGGCAGCGCTCGCAAGAATGTAGCGCCATACACCGCTTTCGCTACCGCTAACGATCAAACCCGTTGCAAGGCTTAAGGTGTATCCGACCCAGAGCAAAAGCACGAGGCTCGCGAGCACCGGCCCGCGAAGCTTCCGAGGCAGGAACTCGGCAGCGAGCGCAGTCGCGATGGGATAGTCCGCCCCCAGCGCAACTCCCATGACGAAACGAAGGATAAAGAGCGTCGTCACGTCATGCACGAACAGGTGCGCGAGTGAGCAGATAACGAATACAGCGAGATTAAGCACATACATCTTCTGGCGGCCGAAGCGGTCCGTCATGGGGCCGAAAACGAGGCCGCCGGCGAACATGCCGATGAGGCTCGACGCGCCGATCAGGCCGATCTGGAGCGCGCTCAGCGCGAGGTCCTTTGCAATGAACGGCAGCGCTACAACGATGATCCCTAGCAGGTAGCCGTCGCAGAACGGCCCCCCTGCCGCCACGACGGCAATCCTCTTGTGAAACCGGCTCGTAGGTAAATCTTCGATGCCGACGAGTACCTTTGCCATATGTGCCTCCAAACGTTGCCGAATCAGATGACGGGATTTGTTCTTCTATTCGACTAGGCTAAGGTCGGGCACAATATCGGTCAATGTCGGATTTTATTCACCAAATATCGAAGGATTCGATATGTTATTCAGCGAGGAGATCAACACGTTCCTGGCGGTAGTCCGCTCGGGAAGTCTGCTTCAGGCGGCAGAGATCGTATCCACAACGCAATCGACGGTCTCGTATCGGATACAGTCTTTGGAGCGCCGGATCGGACATCCGCTGTTGCGGCGCTCGAGGGGCGCGCGGGGCATATCGCTGACCTCTGAGGGTGAGCGTTTTCTCGACATTGCCGAGCGCTGGAAAATGCTCGAAGTTGAGGCTGAGCAACTTCAGGCGAATCAGGTGCGGCACCTTGCGGTTGGTTCGGTGGACGCCGTTGCGATCAACGTGCTTCCGCCGTTTGTCGCCGCGCTCTGCGACGAGACACCGCCCGTCCGATTACATATGGAAAGCTCGCGCTATTTCCAGCTCGCTAACCGCGTTGCCTCCGGTCATCTGGACGTGGCCTTTACATTGACGCCGTCCGAACACGTCGATCTTCTTTCAAAAAAGATCCGGGACTACGCGATGCTTGTGGTCTATGCCGCGTCGGGTATGGCCCCGTTGCCCGAAGCGGTCGATATGGCGGATCTCGATCCATCCAGAGAAGTTCATCTGCCGTGGTCGCCTCAGTTCGATTTATGGCGCGTTCGGCGCGGGCTTTCACGGCACGTAAATTGGGTCGAGAAAGCACACATGCTGGCACCTATGCTCAGAAACGGAGCTTGGGCCATTGTTCCCAGTTTTTTAACGATGCCCTTGGCCAAGGAAACCGGCTGCACGATCCATCGGATCGCTTTGAATCCGCCCGATCCGCTTTCTCTTTTTATGATTGTGCGCAAGCAGAGTAGCGATGCCACCGCACGACAGCAGCAGCTCATCGAGATGGCTCTCGCCGCGCTCAAATGACGTGACGCGGCAATAGCAGGCAGGTCAATAGCAGGCAGGTTCGGCGTTTAATGGAAGGATGCCGAGGTTCAATCACGCGTACTTATCGGCCAACTCTGGAATAAGGTTGCGATACATTCGCGACCGCATCGGTTCCCTGGCAGTGATCGCCCGCAGTCCGGGACGAACAAAAAAAGTCCGTGTGGCCTGTAAGGCGGGCGGCGCTCACGCGACTAATCCCGACTGCTTCAGCTTGGTGCTACGCAACGAAAGGGCGGACACTCTCCCGGGCGTCGACCAGCGATGAAGCACAACCGGAGCGCGTCGCGCGACGCAAGGGCTATGAGACATGGATATCGATTTCAAGTGCACGATGTGCGGCAAGTGTTGCCACGATCTGCGTTTGCCGTTGACGGCAACCGAAGCGGTCGCCTGGCTGGAGGGCGGCAACGATGTGCAGATTCTCTGCGAGGCGTTGCCGTGGCCAGAAGAGCCACCCGCCGATAATCTTCATGCTGCGCAAAAGCGTCGTCGTTCGTTTGCCGCGATGAGCGGGTCGTTGCCGGCGCGAGTGGTAGTGATTTTCGCGGGCACGCATGCAGGCCCATGCCCGAATCTTCAACCCGACATGCGCTGCGGCATATACGAGAAAAGGCCGCTGGTGTGCCGCATCTATCCGGCGGAAATCAATCCATTTATCGCGCTTGTGCCGGAGCACAAGATGTGTCCTCCTGAGTCCTGGACGCCGGGGTCGTCGCCGCTGCTGCGCGGCGGCAAGCTGGTCGATTCGGACATGTTCGCGCTGATCCAGCAATCGCGCGATGCCGACGCGAACGACGTCCCCATCAAGCAGCAGGTGTGTGCGTTGCTGGGTATCAATCAGGCTGGGGTGTCGAACGAAGGCTTTGTCGCCCATTCGCCTGATCGCCCTGAGCTGCTCGCAGCGCTGCGTCAGGCGAGCAGCGAACCCGCCGTCCCGGCGCTGTCGCCGACGTGGTGTTTCCTATCAAAACGCCGAGCGACGGTCGATGTGCTTGTGTCGGTGGGCGCGCTTAGTGCTCTTGTCGATGACGACAGTAGTTCCGGGTTCCAATATCTAGGGCTTCCGGCGGACTCAGATTGAACGCCGTCGCTGCGAAAAATATCCGCGTCAAGCGGCCGGTGCAACGCACATCATAGTGCTGCCGGCCGGCTTCGCGTGTCCGTTGCCTGCGCTGACGCTCGACATCGCGTGCCGGCTCGTGGGCGTCCTTGAGTTCTGTTCGACGCGTGCGCAGATCTGTGTCGTTCCGTCGTTGTATCCACTCGATGTCTCGCCTTACGACTACACGCAGTGCGCGCAATTGATCGATCGAGCTTCGTAGAAGACGCGCGCAAGGCCTGGCGACGGTGACCTGGAGCGGGCTTTGATTCCCGGTGAGCCGCGCGAGCAGAGCACGCCGGGCGTTAACAGTGCGGGCAGAAAACGGCGAGGGCGCTTGGTGGCAAGTTCCAGTGGCCCGCAAGCATGACTGGCTGCCAACGGAGCCCACAGGGAAGTGGTGTGCCTATCGGCTCGCCAGGGCCTCGGGATCAGTGGGTTGCCACCCCCCGCCGAGCGCCTTGAATGCCGCAACCGCTGCGCGCGCCGATTCCGTTTGCGCCTGCACCCGCGCGTCCGACGCGCGTAACAGGTTGTCGTCTGCCTGCAGCACTTCGATCAGGCTGACGACACCGTTTTGATAAGCGGCGAACGAGGCCGCCCGCGCACGGCCGAGCGAGTTCACACCCTGCGCGAGAATGGCAGCCTGCTCCTCGCGCTTGACGAGTGACGAGAAAGAATTCTCGACGTCCTCCGTTGCGTGCAACGCGGTAAGCCGGTACGCGGCGAGCAACTCGGCTTCCTGCCCCTTGGTCTCATTGATCTGCGCATTGATGCGGCCGAAATCGAATAGACGCCAGCGCAGTCCCAGCACGCCGGCAGCCTGATTGGCGCCGCTACTGAACAGGTTGCCGCTTGCCACCGAAGTGGCGCTGCCGATTAGTCCACTAAGCGACAGCTTCGGGTAATACTCGGCAATTGCCACGCCGATGCGCGCGTCGGACGCAGCAAGGCGACGCTCGGCCACAATCAGATCGGGCCGACGCCTGAGCAACTCACGAGGCGAGCCGGTGCCCGCGATTCGAGGGGCGGCCGGAATGTCGCCGCCCTTCAGCAGTTCCGCCCGTTGTGTGCCGGGCTGTGAACCCAGCATCACGTCCAGCGCGTTCATCGCGGCATCGAGCCCTGCCTCGAGGACCGGGATGGACGCCTGAACCTGAGCCAGCGCACCTTCAGCCTGGCTCACCTGCAACTCGGCCGCGAGGCCCTTCCCATACAGAAGCTTGATGGTCGAAAGTAGATCCTGTTGCGTCTGCAACTGCTTGCGGGCCACCTGAAGACGAGCCTGTAATCCACGAATGGTGATGTAGATGTCTGCCGTCTGCGCTGCCACAGCCAGGCGCGTGGCCACCTCACCGGCCTCTGAAGCCTGATAGTCGGCAAGCGCCGCTTCCCGTCCGCGACGCAGGCCACCGAACACATCCAGTTCCCAACTCGCGCTGAGATTGGCCTCATAGTCGTTGCCGTAGCGGTCGAAGCCGGGCGTCGAATTGAGGACCCGCCCCAAGGGAGTTTCAACCGACTGGTAGACCCGCGCAGCCTGGCCGCTGACATTGCCGGACGGCAGCAGGGCGGCGTTCGCCGCGCCCAGTCCTGCGCGCGCCTGCGAGACACGCGCGGCGGCCTGCGCTAGGTCGAGGTTCTGTTCCAGCGCGAGCGCGACGAATCGCGTCAGTTGCGGATCGCCGAAGCCCGTCCACCACGTGGCAAGGTCCGCACTCGCCGTGGCCTGCCGGTGATCGACTGCGGCCTGGCCCTGGAAGCTGTCTGGCATGGCGATATCCGGTCGCACATAGTCGGGACCAACCGCGCAGCCCGTCGAGAGACTTGCGACTATGACCGCGGCGAGGAAATGTTTGGGTAGCATGAGCGTCTTCGAAAGGTTCTGTCGTGACTATAATACCAAACAGTCACTAGTTGTCCATTGCGGTATGCTATGTCCATGAAAAACATCACCGTTTCTTCCGTCCCCGCGCGCGGCCCGGCCGACCACGAGGTGCGGGACCAGATCGTTGCCGCAGCCACCGAGCATTTCAGCCGGTATGGCTACGACAAGACCACTGTCTCGGACCTGGCCAGGGCGATCGGTTTTTCCAAGGCCTATATCTACAAGTTCTTCGAATCCAAGCAGGCCATCGGCGAGATGATCTGCGGCAACTGTCTGCGCGAGATCGAAAGCGAGGTCAGGGCGGCCGTAGCGGGCACCGACCTGCCCCCGGAGAAGCTGCGGCGGATGTTCAAGGTCGTTACGGATGCGAGTCTCCGTCTGTTTTTCCGGGACCGGAAGCTTTACGACATCGCCGCGTCCGCTGCCACCGAAAACTGGCAGTCCGTGCAAGCCTATGAAGCACGTGTTCAGAAGCTGCTGCAGGACGTTTTGCAGGAAGGTCGGCTAAGCGGGGACTTCGAGCGCAAGACGCCACTGGACGAAACCGCGGCGGCGATCTATCTGGTGCTGCGCCCCTATCTCAACCCGCTGCTGCTTCAGTACAACCGGGATACCACCGACGTCGCGCCGGCGCAGTTGTCGAGCCTGGTACTTCGTAGCCTGTCACCTTAGCAAGACTTGTGACGCTTGACGATATTGGTCACTAGGCCCATAATGAAACCCGTCATCACTCATTGATGGGACTTTCATGTTCTCGCGTCGCCTCGCCACTTCCGCACTCGCTTGTGCGCTGCCCTTTGCGTTAGCGGCCTGCGGCGATAAAACACTGCCCGACCCGCGCAGCGAGGCACCACTGGTGCGCACGGCTGTCGTTCAACGCGCCGCTCCCACATCCCGTTCGCTGACGGGGACCGTCGCGGCACGCGTGCAAAGCGACCTGGGTTTCCGTGTTTCGGGCAAGGTACTGGAACGGCTGGTGGATGCCGGGCAAACCGTCAAGCGCGGTCAGCCGCTGATGCGCCTCGACCCGATCGATCTCAAGCTTGCCGCGCAAGCAAGGCAGGAGGCGGTCACAGCCGCGCGAGCGCGAGCGCAGCAGACCGCGCAGGACGAGGAGCGCTATCGCGACCTGCGCGGCACGGGTGCGATCTCGGCTTCGGCCTACGATCAGGCGAAGGCGGCCGCCGATGCCGCGAGAGCGCAGCTCAATGCGGCCGAAGCTGACGCCGACGTGGCGCGCAATGCGACAGGCTATGCCGAGCTGACGGCGGACGGCGACGGCGTTGTGATGGAAACATTGGCCGAACCCGGTCAGGTCGTCAGCGCCGGACAGCCTGTCGTGCGGCTCGCTCACGCTGGGCGGCGCGAGGCTGTCATCCAGCTACCGGAAACCCTGCGTCCCGCGATCGGCTCGGTCGCCCAGGCGACGCTGTTCGGCAGCAACGGCAGCACCCTGCCGGCGACGCTACGTCAGCTCTCGAATAGCGCGGATCCGCGTACCCGGACTTTTGAAGCGCGGTATGTGCTGCAGGGGGAACTTGCCGACGCCCCGTTGGGTGCCACAGTGACGGTCCAGATTGCGGACGAGCATTCAGCGGTGCAAGACGGTTTGCAGGTGCCGATTGGCGCTGTACTCGACGCGGGCAAGGGCCCGGGCGTGTGGGTGATCAATGGCGAACCGGCCAAGGCTGCGTGGCGGCCGGTGACGGTTCTTCACCTGGACGAGGACAGCGCTCGCGTGTCCGGCGCGTTGAAGCAGGGCGACCGGATCGTCGCGCTCGGCGCCCAGTTGCTGCGCGAAGGGCAGGCGGTCCGCGTGTCCAGCCAGGCGGTCGCGATGGCGAGCGAAGGAGCACGTCCGTGAGCGAAGGCCGATTCAACCTGTCGGCGCTCGCCGTGCGCGAGCGCGCGATCACGCTGTTCCTGATTTGCCTGATCTCGCTGGCCGGGCTCGTGTCCTTCTTCAAGCTGGGTCGCGCAGAAGACCCGGCCTTCACGGTGAAGGTGATGACTATCATCACTGCATGGCCGGGCGCCACCGCACAGGAAATGCACGACCAGGTCGCCGAGAAGATCGAAAAGCGCATGCAGGAGCTGCGCTGGTACGACCGGAGCGAAACTTATACGCGCCCCGGTTTGGCCTTCACGACGTTGACGCTGCTCGACAGCACGCCGCCGTCCGAAGTGCAGGAGGAGTTCTACCAGGCCCGGAAGAAAATCGGCGACGAAGCAGCCAACCTGCCCGCCGGCGTGATCGGGCCGATAGTCAACGACGAATATGCTGACGTCACCTTTGCGCTCTTCGCGCTGAAGGCCAGAGGCGAGCCGCAGCGCCTGCTCGTGCGCGATGCCGAGACACTGCGTCAACGGCTGCTGCATGTACCGGGCGTCAAGAAGATCAACATCATCGGCGAACAGGCTGAGCGCATCTACGTACAGTTCTCGCATGACCGGCTGGCAACGCTTGGCGTGAGTCCGCAGGACGTGTTCGCAGCACTCAATGGCCAGAACGCGCTGACGCCGGCCGGCTCCGTGGAGACCAAAGGCCCGGAGATATTCATTCGCCTCGACGGCGCCTTTGACAACCTGCAGAAGATCCGCGACACGCCGGTCGTCGTGCAGGGTCGTACGCTGAAGCTGTCGGACATCGCCACCGTCGAGCGCGGTTACGAGGATCCGGCAACGTTCATGATCCGCAACAACGGCGAACCCGCGCTTCTGCTGGGTGTCGTGATGCGCGACGGCTGGAACGGGCTCGACCTCGGCAAGGCGCTGGACAAAGAGGTCGGCGCCATCAACACCGGGCTGCCGCTGGGCATGAGCCTGAGCAAGGTGACCGACCAGTCCGCGAACATCAGCTCCGCCGTCGACGAGTTCATGGTCAAGTTCTTCGCCGCGTTGCTCGTCGTCATGCTGGTGAGCTTCGTCAGCATGGGCTGGCGGGTCGGCCTGGTCGTTGCTGCGGCCGTCCCGCTGACGCTGGCCATCGTGTTCGTGGTGATGGCCGCAACCGGCAAGAATTTCGACCGCATCACGCTCGGCTCGTTGATCCTCGCACTCGGTCTGCTCGTCGATGACGCGATCATCGCCATCGAGATGATGGTCGTGAAGATGGAGGAAGGCTACAGCCGCGTGGCAGCGTCGGCCTACGCGTGGAGCCACACGGCGGCGCCGATGCTGGCCGGCACGCTCGTGACCGCGGTTGGCTTCATGCCCAACGGCTTTGCGCGCTCCACTGCGGGCGAATACACCAGCAACATGTTCTGGATCGTGGGGATCGCGCTGATCGCGTCGTGGGTCGTCGCGGTAGTCTTCACGCCGTATCTTGGCGTGAAGATGCTGCCGGACTTCCGGAAGGCCGGAGGCGGTCACGACGCGATCTACAACACGCCGCGCTATAACCGCTTTCGTCAGTTACTGACGCGCGTGATCGCGCGCAAATGGCTCGTCGCCGGTTCGGTCGTCGGCCTCTTCGTTCTCGCGATTCTCGGCATGGCGATCGTCAAGAAACAGTTCTTCCCCATCTCCGATCGTCCCGAAGTGCTGGTCGAGGTGCAGATGCCCTATGGCACGTCCATTTCGCAGACGAGCGCTACCACCGAGAAAGTCGAAGCGTGGCTCGCGAAGCAAACGGAAGCGAAAATCGTCACCGCCTATGTCGGGCAGGGTGCGCCGCGTTTCTACCTGGCGATGGGACCGGAACTACCCGATCCGTCGTTTGCAAAGATCGTGGTCCGCACCGACAGTCAGGAAGAGCGCGATGCATTGAAGCAGCGATTGCGTCAGGCCATCGCGGGCGGTCTCGCCCCAGAAGCGCGCGTGCGGGTCACACAACTCGTGTTCGGGCCGTATTCGCCATTCCCGGTGGCCTATCGCGTCACAGGCCCCGATCCCGACAAGCTTCGTGGTATCGCTGCGCAGGTTCAGCGGGTGATGGACGGCAGTCCGATGATGCGCACGGTCAATGCCGACTGGGGTACGCGCTCGCCGACGCTGCACTTCACGTTGCAGCAGGACCGTCTGCAGGCGGTAGGACTGACGTCCAGCGCCGTCGCTCAGCAGCTCCAGTTCCTGCTCACCGGCGTGCCGGTCACCGCTGTGCGCGAAGACATTCGTACCGTGCAGGTCATTGCACGTTCGGCCGGCGAGGTGCGGCTCGACCCCGCGCGGCTCGCCGACTTCACGCTGGCCGGCGCGAACGGACAGCGCATCCCGCTGTCGCAGGTCGGCAAGGTCGAGGTGCGGATGGAGGAGTCGATCGTGCGCTGGCGCGATCGCGTGCCCACGATCACGGTCCGCGGCGATATCGCCGGTGGCCTGCAGCCGCCAGACGTGTCGACCGCCATCGCGAGACAACTTCAGCCCATCATGGCCGGGCTGCCGGGCGGTTATCGAATAGAAGAAGCCGGCTCCATCGAAGAATCGCGCAAGGCGACGACCGCCATGCTGCCGTTGTTCCCGATCATGCTGGCGATCACTCTGATCATCATCATTTTTCAGGTGCGTTCGATCTCCGCTATGGTGATGGTGTTCATGACGAGTCCACTGGGCCTGATCGGCGTCGTGCCGACGTTGATCCTCTTCCGGCAGCCGTTCGGCATCAACGCGCTGGTCGGCCTGATCGCGCTGTCGGGCATCCTGATGCGCAACACGTTGATCCTCATCGGACAGATCCACCAGAACGAGCAGGCGGGCCTCGACCCGTTCCACGCGGTCGTCGAAGCTACCGTGCAGCGTGCGCGCCCGGTGGTCCTGACTGCAATGGCCGCGATCCTCGCGTTCATTCCGCTCACCCATTCGGTATTCTGGGGCACGCTCGCTTACACGCTGATCGGCGGGACGTTCGCGGGAACGGTACTGACGCTGGTGTTCCTGCCGGCCATGTACTCGATCTGGTTCAAGATCCGGCCAGGCAGCCCAACGGGTTCACATAAGAATAGCCACGAGCCCGCCTCTTCTCCCGAACTCGCACTGCAGAGCGCGCTTGACGCGCGCAGTTAAAGCGCTATCTATTGCCAGGTGAGCGCGATCGCCCTGTCAAACGCAGATATGGAAAATCAAGAGCATGGGTCGCCGATTTCTGAGCTGGGTGCGATCTCGGCGGCCGCACTGAACCATTTTTTTGCGCAGCGCGCAATGCGAGCTTTCTGGACTCATTTCGACGAGGCGCTGCGACATACGGACGTCAACGCCTCGCAGTTTTGCATGCTCGCCTTGCTGCAACAGCGCGAGCCACTGGTTTTCGGCGATATGGCTGCGCAACTGGAAATGGATCGGTCGAACATGTCGGCCAATCTGGCACCGTTGCTGCGCCGCGGGCTTGTCTCGACGAACACCCACGAGAGAGATGGACGGAAACGTCAGCTCGTAGTGACTGCACAAGGTCGAGAAGCTATAGCGTCCGCAATAATCCCCTGGCTGCGGGCCTACGAGGATACCTTGACGTTTGCGAGGCTGTTCGATATCGATTTCATGCGCGATCTTTTCCGTGCGATGCGAGACATGTCAAAGCATGTCGAACTGAGCGGCGCCACGGTTCGCCCGAAGTCTCGACCGGCGCCACAAAATGACTGGACCGGAAAGCCATGAACGGCGCGCTATCTTGTCTGACTTGCGTCGCTGCATCGAACCGCATCTCAACGGAATACCCCGCGCGACCGTGGGGATTGTCTCGGCAGCGTGAGCGCGAGTGCCCACCCCGTCGAGCGTTGCCCATGCGCTCGCCCATTCTTCGCTAGTAGACGAGAGCACCGCATCGGCGCCGATGTGCCAGACACGGCTGAGGCCGCCACCTCAGCGGTGGCGGCGATATCCAGTGAGGCTGTGCGCGTGCGGACGACTTACTTGTTGTTGAACAGATGCGTCGCATGAGTAACTGCGCCGCCTGCGCGAATGGCCGCGGCCACGAGCGATGCCTCGACAAGTTGAGCGTCCGTTGCGCCAGCTTTCCGCGCCGCATTGCGGTGCAATTCTATGCAGTAGGGACATTGCGTGGTCAGCGCAACCGCGACCGCGATTAACTGCTTTGCCTGTGAAGATAATGCGCCGTCGGCGAATACCGCCTTATCGAACGCCCAGAACGCTTGCATCGACTCGGGCGCATGTTCGTCCAGTTTTTTCAATTGGCTGAGGTTCTTCATGTCAAACATTGCGTTTCTCCTTGTGCGCGGTGACGCGCGGTAAGGCCTCCTGGAGTTGGAGGCAATCGGACCGAAGGCCCATGTTAGTCGGCCGTCTGATAGGGTTGTGGCGATGCATGGCGTTAGTCGTTGCTCCGAAAGGTGTGCCATTTGCGTTGCGCTTACAAGCGGTTATCGCTTGTGCCGCTGGCATAGACACCTCGCACCTCGCACTTCGCACTTCGCACTTCGCACTTCGCGCGAGGGTGGGTCTGTACGCCGTCCCTTCGAGGCTTTTTCAAGCACACACTTCATCCGCAATCCTGATCAATCGAGGCGATACTGAGCGACGCCATCGGGATTCCAGCGCATGCCGTTGCCCGGCCTGTTATTGAACACCGCATGTCCCTCCGCGATTTCCAGTGGATGCTCGAGCACGGGGTCGGCCCAATCCACGTATTCCAGCCAATGGCGGTTCGGCGTTGCGGCGAGAAGATGCGCGCTTATTTCAGGGAAAAGGTGCGACGACACCTCTCTGCCGCCTGCCGTTGCCAACCCGCTGGCCAAACACCAGCCCGTGACGCCGCCAATGCGGTCGAGGTCGAACATCAGAAAATCGGCGGCGTCCATTCTGACGGCGTCGAGTAACGGCGCGACGCCGACCAGATTTTCGCCAAGTTGAATCGGTGTTGCGGTGGCGTCCGCGATCATTGCGGCATGACGGAAATCGTCGTGCCGGATGGGCTCTTCGATCCAGTAAACACCTTCACCATCGAGCGCCGGACAGTACTGCATCGCATTTGCAAAGCTCAACGCCTGGTTGAAGTCCACCATTAGCGCGATGTGATCCGGCAGTCGCTTGCGCACCGCGCGGACCGCTGCGAGGTCCTCGGCAAAAGACGATCGCCCGAGCCGCATCTTCACTGCCGTGAAACCGCCGGCCGTAAGTGCTTGCGCCTCGTCGGCCGCCATCGCAGCGGGGATGAGTCCGAGTCCGTTACTGTTGTAGGCCGGGACAGGGTTTTGCGTCCCGCCCAGATAGACAGCGAGAGGCAGGTTGGCGCCGACAGCCAGGGCATCCCACGCTGCTGCGTCGATTGCCGATGCAATCATGCACAAGGGCCCGTAAAGACCGGTGAGTTTGAAATAGCGCGCGACGGATTTCGACAATTCGACAGGAGCGACAGGCAGACCGGCGAGATGCGCGCTCAGGTCGCTCACGATACCTGCAAGTGAGCGCGCGACTGATTCCAGATAACAGAACGCGTAAGAATGTCCCGTGACGCCCTCGTCGGTTTCCATCGTAACCAGCAGCAGTGGAGCGCTGCGAATGTTCTGCGCACTGGTTCCCAACGGGCGCTTCATCGGCACTGAAACAGGAACGGCAGTGATAGAGCGGATAGTGAGCGGATGAGCCGTCATGCTGGAGTGTCCTTTCGAATGAGAAAAGCGCGGGTGTCCTGTCGAATCTGCCTGTTCCTGTTGGCTAAACGTGTTCTCCGGTAATCAATGAACCGCGGCGTCGTGTGGCGAGGCGGAAGGGCTTCCCGGTTGCGAGGAGCTAACCTGATCGATCGCGCGTAACAGGACGGGCGTCTGCAACACCTCCGGCAGCAAATGCCCTTGAGGCATGCGAGGGCCATACACGACGTCGAGCGGAATGCCGAAACGGCCGAAATACTGAATATACGCCGCCACTGCCGGGTTGTACCGGCTCCAGTCGGCCCGCATGCGCACGACGTTGTCCCGTTTAAGGCGCTCGCGAACCACAGTCGTGTCCAGGACCGATAGTTCGTTGACCTTGCAGGTGAGGCACCAGCTTGCGGTTACATCGACGAGCACGGTCTTGCCGCTGCCGACGAGGGTCTTGATCGCGTCTGGATCGAATGCCTGCCATTCCGACGAGGGAGCGTTGCGACTGCCCGCGCCGGACGGCGTCAGCAGCGTAAGCACGACCGCGCTGCAAGCGAGCAGAGTAGTTGTCACGCCTGACCAGCGGCGGTTGCGCAACGGTGGCCCTTTAGTCGCGATGGCTCGTACGGCGAGTAGGGCGACGAGCGTGCCACTGACGAGCAACGCAGTGGCTTCGCCGCCGACGGTCCAAAGCGAAGCGACCAGCCAGGCCGACGTCGCGAGCAGCATGAGACCCATGATCCGGCGCAATTCGATCATCCAGCGGCCGGGGCGGGGCAGCCGCGTCGCCAGCGACGGCGCAAGCGCCAATGTGAGGAACGGGAGGGCCATTCCCGCACCCAGCGCGAGGAGGACGGCCGCAATCTCGACCGGCGTGCGTGCCAGCGCAAAGCCGACCACGGTGCCGACGAGCGGAGCCGAGCACGGGGTCGCAAGAAGCGTGGACAACATGCCGCCCGTGAACGCCTCGATTAGCGGCCCGCGATGTGTTGCGCCGCTGGAACCGTCGGAAAGGAAGCGTGGAAGACCGATAGGGAGCCAGCCGAAGAAGCTTGCCGCAAACAGCGTGGTCATCACGGCCATGCCCGCGAGAAACCAGGGTTGCTGGAACTGGATGCCCCAGCCAAGCGACGCGCCGGCGAGTTTGAGGATCGACAGGACGGCCGCAAGGATTCCGAACGACGTGATTATCCCGAACGCGGTGGCGAGCGCCATCGCTCGCGCGGTTTTGCGTTCGGTGCCCGCAGCTTTGACGACGGAGAAAACCTTGATAGACAGGACAGGCAACACGCAGGGCATGAAATTCAGAACCAGTCCGCCGAGCAGTGCCAGGGCCAGCATGACGGCAATGCCGTGGTCGTCGCCTGGCGCTGTGGCGGCCGTCGCAACGCTGAACTCGGCTGCTCTCGGTCCGTCCACCACGCTGACGCGCAACGGGTCGTCTTTTGCGCCGACGGGCGGCAGCGCCACTTCCAGTGCTGCCCGCCGCCCGTGGTCTGAAAGTTGAACCGACGGCGCGGCGGGCAGACCTGCTCCCGCCCCCTCGACGAACAGATCCGGCGACCGGAACGGCGTGCTGCCGCTACGCAGTTCGACCTTCAGGCGCCGGCCTGAAGCGGTTTGCTGCACCGCGCTGTGAAGCACGCTGATGTCGGCATCCGCGGGCGTTCGTGGCACTTTTCGCAGCGCTGCTGCGATCTGCGCGGCTTCGCTCGACGCGCTGCCGGCGCCTGCGGGCAGTGTGAGCATCAACTCCGAATGCTCTGGCACGCAGACATTCGCGCAACTTGCGTAGTCGAGCTTCAGCGAGATTCGGGTAGCCGCATCGCGACGGACGAGCTTCAGGTTTACCGGGAGAATGACATCCCCCGTATAAACACTGTTCTGCAGGCCTGAAACGACGAGCCGCGACGGCGCAGGCCAGGAGACCGACGCCGAGCCGATGTTGCTCGAAGCGGACCAGTCGAAGACAGGTGCAATGCCCGCGTCGCCTGGCGTGCGCCAGTAACCGTGCCAACCGGGCGGATAGCGGAACTCGACACCTATCTGGAGTGTGTCCCCTTGCACGCTGTCGGTGGCTGTCAGAATGCGCACATTGGCCCGCGGGTCGCCGGCCCAGTCGGAGGAGGCCGCGCGAGCAGCCAGCGACGGCGCCAGAACAAGGAGCGCGGCAACGGCCAGCAAGGCGCCGGTACGGGAGAATCGGGACATCATGTGCTCCTCACCGGCAAACGGTCAGGCGTAAGCGCTTTGCATGCGGCGCTGGATCGGGACAAAATGCGAGGGCCATTTCAGTGTTCGTCGGCCACGCGGGCCGCGCCGATAATGCGTCCATCCGGCGCCTCCAGCAACACCGCGGTCTTCTCGCCCGCAGGCGCCTGCTTATCGAACACCACGGCTTTCCCGGTCCATTGACCAATCGATTCCAATGAACGGACGATGTTGGATTCCTTGAGCGTCCGCCCGCCGTTCTCACCGCGTCCGATCGTGGTGACGTGTTGTGGGTCGTAACCCACCAGAAGCACTCGCGCGTTGCCGGAACCTGCACCGATCGAGACCGAGATGGCATTGCCCTTGCGAGCGGCGGACACCGTCGCGGATGTGGAGTTCGCGTCTTTCGCCTTCTGAATCGCGGCTTCGGCGGATGAGCGGTCCGAGCCCACTAGCGCGGCTTTTCCGTCGACGACCATTTGAGGCGTATAGGAGCCATCGCCGAAGCGTTGGGCATATTGCGCCTGACGTTGTGTGGCGAGGTCGAGTGAGTATGGATCCTTCCAGCCGAGGCTATTCCAGTACGTCACATGGAAGGCCAATGGAAGAACATCGCTTCGCTGCTGACTCAACTCTGAGAGATAGGCGTCAGCCGGTGGGCATGACGAGCAGCCCTGAGAGGTGAACAGTTCGACAACCACTGGACGCGAATTGGCGGCGGCGACTGGCAGGGCCACGAGCAACGGAACGCAGGCAAGCAGACGGGTGAGCATGAATTGACTCCTGAGAAAGGTCGTTCATGCATTGGTCGCAACTGCGCGGGCGATATGACAGCCGGATGCGAAAAATTATCAATGCTGTCTATGCGCTGGCACAGCGACGGCGGAATGATCAGGTACGCTTTGCGCGCACAGCGAGTTGAGAAGCGTGGTCGAACGAATGGTCGTGACGGGCCAGACAGATATGATCGGCCCTGAATGCCTTGATCAAGTGGTGCCTGTCATGCGCTGGATGAAGGGCCACACCAGGCTGAAGCGCGGTATAGGCGCAATCGGCCACCGTCGGCGGCGTGGCACCGCACGATCTCGATTCTCGAGCAGGCGTCGCTGAAGTTTTAAAGCGCATCGAGAGATTTTTTCTTACGAGTGTCGAGTCCGGTCAGGCTGGCGGCACAATCGGCACGTTGCTGCCGGCATCGGATCTCGCACAACATCTGCTTTCTGTCCTCGTAGGAATTTGGATTCTCGCCCGCGTGCGCCCTGAAAAGTCGTTGTTCAACGCAGCGGTGGCCGCGATGGCGCTGCTGCGTAACAGTGACGTCAGGCAGGATCGGCCAAGCCGTAGATCAGGCGCGAAGTGCGCCTGACGTCGCTACCGCGCGCAATTCGCGCTTCGTGGCACGGGGAGTCGTCTACGACTGCCCGGACACCTGCTCGCGCCACCGGTAAGCCTGCTTCCATCCAAGCAAACGCTTGAGCTTCTCATTACTCAGCAAGGTCTCGAATTCACCAAGCGGTTTTTTTACCGGCACATTCGGGTAGTAAGTCTTCAGCAATTCCGCAACCGGCCGGTCGGAGGAGACGTCGTCTGCGGCTACGTTCATCACCGTGAAGCCCAGTCCATCCTTTTCGATGCCCAGACGGCAGGCCGTTGCCAGGTCGCGGCCGTCGATATAACTCCAGGCAATGCGCTTTCTCAAGGCGGGGTCCTTGAGCCAGGTCGGGAATTTCTGATAGTCCACGGGATCGAGTACATTGCCAATCCGCAAGCAATAAATGTCCGCGCCCGTGCGTGCATGAAACGCCTTTGCTGTCACTTCGTTAATGACTTTCGACGTGGCGTAGCTGTCCATCGGGTCGACGGGATACTCTTCATCAAGCGGAAAGTACGCCGGGTCGCGATGGCGGTGTGCGAACACCACGCCGTAGGTCGTCTCGCTCGAAGCGACGATGACCTTCCTGATGCCGAGCTTCGCAGCCGCGTCCAGCACGTTGTAGGTGCCCATCACGTTGATGCGGAATACCTCGTTGTCCGTGGTGACCAGAATGCGCGGAATGGCGGCGAAGTGCACAACGGCGTCAATCGGCTTGGGCTCGATGTCGTCATCGAATTCTTTCGCTGTGGTGGTGGATGCAAGTGCATTGAACACCTGTCCCGCATCGGTAATGTCGGTGATCAGGGTCCGCGCGGTGCCCTTGGCCATCGGTACGCGGTCCAGATTGAGCACTTCGTAACCGTGCGCCACCAGATCTTCTACTACCCACTTGCCGGCAAGTCCGCTGCCGCCCGTCACAATCACTCGTTTGGTCATGCCTTGTCTCCTTTGCAGTTCATAAAGCCACCCGACGGCAATGCGCCGCTGATGACACCACGCGCATCGTAACGCCGCGCCCTGCGCGATGCTGTGACGCCCGTCATAGGCATGTGGGCATACATCGCGCTATCTGCAGACAATCTACGGGTCAACCCCGATACGGATCTATGACGCGCGTCACAGATTTCCGCACGCCCGGCCTCCTATGATCTGTTCCGAGCCTGCAAAGGAGGAGCGATCGGTGACTGCAATATCGTCGAAGAAAGAACCCCAGTCCGGGCGTGCCGCTGACTGGATCAAGGCGTGCTTGCGCATGCGGGAGCTGAACGTGCTCTCCGTGTTGCTGCTGGTTGGACTGCTGATCAGTGTGTTCTCACCGTACTTCCTCACGACCAACAACCTGATGGGCGTGTTCCGCTCGTTTTCGTTGATCGCGCTCATGTCGATCGGCATGATGCTCGTGATCATTACGGGCGGCATCGACCTCTCGGTGGGCTCGGTCATGGGTCTGTCGTCGCTCGTTACCGCGCTCGTGTTCCAGCATGGTTACAACGCGCCGGCGGCCATTGGCGCGGGGCTTGGCGTGGGAATCGCGGTCGGTGCATTCAATGGCTTCATGATCACGTGGATACGGTTGCCGCCTTTCATTGCGACGCTTGGCACGCTGTCGATCGGGCGCGGCCTCATGTACATCATTACCAAAGGTGTGCCTGTCACGCCCGACGTACCCGACAGCTTCACATTCATCGGCCAGGGCTACATTGGATTCGTGCCCTTTCCGGTCGTCATTCTTCTGGCCATGACGGCCGTCTTCTCCGTCGTGATGCGACAGACGCGCTTTGGCCGTTACGTGTATGCGACGGGCGGCAATGAAGTGGCCGCGCGCTTATCCGGCGTGCGCACCGCGCGCGTGAAATTCATGGTCTATGTGCTATCCGGCCTGATCGCATCGATGGCAGGCGTGATTGCATTCTCGCGCTTCGTGTCGGCCGAGCCGGCTTCTGGCTTCGGCGCGGAACTCGATGTCATCGCGGCGGCGGCCATCGGCGGCGCGAGTCTGTCGGGCGGGGCGGGCAGCGTGGAGGGGGCGATCATCGGCGCGGCGCTCGCGGGAATCATCACGAACGGCGTCGTGCTGCTCAACATTGATACCTATGCGCAGCAGGCTATCACCGGCTGCGTGATTCTCATTGCCGTCAGTATCGACATCTGGCGCGTGCGTCGCAAGGAACGCTAGGAACACTGAAGGCTGCAACCATAACATCAGGAGACATGCATGAAATTCACGCAACGATTCACCGCGAGCGCCCTGGTGGCGCTTGCTGCATCAGTTGGTGCAACGGCTCACGCCAAAGACGCAAAAGATATTTCCGTTGCCGTCATTCCCAAGGTCGCCGTGCCGTTCTTCGACGACTGCAACAAAGGGGCAAAGACGGCAGCCGACAAAGCCGGTGTGAAATACCAATGGGTGGTTCCGCAAAACACCCAGGGTTCTACGCAGGTACAGATTATCGAGGACCTGATTTCGAGGCATGTGGATGGCATCGCGATATCGGTGAACGAGCCGAAGTCGGTTGAAAGCGTGATGAAGCGCGCAGAGCAAAGCGGCATCAAGGTGCTGACCTATGACTCGGATTCGCCAAGAAGCGGACGCTCCATGTATATCGGCACCAACAACGAACAGGCGGGGGCGACCATGGCCGAGACGATGGGCAAGGCACTCAATGGTCAGGGCGAAGTGGCGATCATTACGGGCCAACTGGGTGCGGTCAATCTGAACGAACGTATTGCCGGCATCAAGAAAGGGCTGGCCAAATATCCGGGCATCAAGGTTGTCGAGACGCAAGGCACCGACGACGATCTGGCGCGCGGCGTTTCTGTGGTCGAAACCACGCTGCGTGCGCATCCGCAACTCAAAGGTATCTTCGGCGTGAGCCAGGTGGGCGGGCCGGCCGTCGCGAAGGTACTCAATACAAAGGAATTCGGCACGATGAAGGGCAAGCTCGAAGTGCTTGCCTTCGACGATCTTCCCGACACGCTGAAGGGGCTCAAGGATGGCTACATCCAGGGCATCATGGTTCAGCGTCCGGTGACAATGGGCTCGCTTGCTGTCGAGCACCTTGTTGCGCAGATCCAGGGTCAGGAAGCGCAGCCCAAGGACATCGACACTGGCGTGACTGTCGTCACGAAAGACAACATGACCAGTTACACGAAGTGATGAACGACGTGACACCCGTGCCCTTTCTGGAAATGCGCAACATCTCCAGAACCTTTCCTGGCGTCAAGGCGCTAGACCGCGTGAACCTGGAGATTCGCGCGGGCGAAGTGCTCGCGCTTGCCGGAGAGAACGGAGCGGGCAAAAGTACGCTGATGAAGATACTCACCGGTATCTACGCGCCCGATCCCGGCGGCACTATTCTTGTCGAAGGGCAGGAAGTTGCACTCGCTGACAGCCATCACGCTCGCGCACTTGGTGTGAACATCATTTATCAGGAGCTTGCGGTGGTCGGCAATCTCACTGTCGGCGAGAACATTTTCCTCGCGAGAGAACCGCGCACAAGGCTCGGACTGATCGACCGTCCGCGCATGTATCGCGAGGCGCGCGAGGTGCTGGCCACCATCGACATGGATATCGATCCCGTCACTCGCGTAAGCGAATTGAGCGTCGGCCAGCAGCAAATGATCGAGATTGCCAAGGCCCTCTGTGCGCGGTCAAAGGCCATCATTATGGACGAGCCGACAGCGTCGCTTAGTCATCACGAAACGCGGGTGCTGCTAGGTATCGTCAAGCGCTTGCGCGAACGAAACATTGCCGTGGTCTATATCTCGCATCGGCTCGAAGAGATTTTTGAACTGGCAGATCGCGTGACGGTATTGCGCGACGGACGCACGGTCGGCACCGCGCCAATTGCCGAGATGACGCGCGAGACGCTCGTGCGCCTCATGGTGGCTCGCGAGTTGAGTGAACTGTACGGCGAGCCAGAGTCTCATGCGAGCCGCGATCCCGTGCTCGAAGTGCACGCGCTTTCGCTCAAACCGGTCGGCAAGGCGGAGCCTCGCATCCGCGATATAAGCTTTACGCTGCATCGCGGCGAAGTGCTCGGAATCGCCGGGCTTGTCGGTTCGGGGCGCACCGAAATCATGGAAATGATTTTCGGAATGCGTGCGTGCACGGGATCGCTCAAGGTCGAAGGCAAGCCGCTGACGATCCGCACCCCGCACGATGCGATCAGCGCAGGCATAGGCTTCGTGACCGAAGACCGCAAGGCCCAAGGGCTCATCCTTGGCATGAGCGTGCGCGAGAATTTCAGCCTTACTCACCTGGAGCGTTATTCGCCGTTCCAGTTCGTGCAGCATGCGCAAGAACGCGAGAGCTGTCAGCGGTTTGTCCGTATGCTGGGCATCAAAACGCCGGGCGTCGAGCAGAAGGTCGTCAACCTGAGCGGCGGCAATCAGCAAAAGATCGTGATTGCCAAGTGGGTCGCACGCAGCCCGAAAGTTCTTATCGTCGACGAACCGACACGTGGCATCGACGTGGGCGCAAAAGCGGAGGTGCATGCGCTCATTGCGAGGCTTGCAGCAGAAGGTATTGGGGTGATCGTCATCTCTTCCGATCTTCTCGAAGTACTTGCGGTGAGCGATCGCATCCTGACTGTGCGGGAAGGGCGCATCAGCGGGGAGTTAAGCAGGGCGCAAGCTTCGCAGGAAAAAGTGATGGCACTCGCCACCGCTTGATAACCATCAACGAAGTAACGGATACGAATATGACCACGATCGTCGTTATACATACCGGCCCAGTCACGGTCGAGCCGCTCAAAGCCCAATTTGCCGAGCAGTTCGCCGACGCGCGCATCGTCAATATCGTCGACGACAGCCTGCTTACCGATGTGCGTTCGGCGGGCCGCCTGACGCCCGAAGTGACTCGCCGTCTCTATAGCTATATGGCGAACGCCGAAGCTCTCGGCGCGGACATTATTCTCAACGCGTGTTCGTCGGTGGGCGAGGCGACCGACCTCCTGCGCGGCATGATACGCACGCCAATCGTCAAGGTCGACGAAGCGATGGCCGAAGAGGCCTGCGCGCTCGGGCCGCGCATCGGCGTGGTCGCGACTGTGTCCACGACGCTCGAGCCAACGGTGCGCCTAATCCGCCGGAAAGCCGCCGAGCGCGGCATCGAGATCCAAGTGACGGAATCCATCGCGCCAGGTGCGTTCGAAGCGTTGCTCGCGGGCGACGCCGCGAAGCACGACGAGATCCTCAAGCGCACGATTACCGAACTCTCTGCGCAGGCGGATGTGATCGTGCTTGCGCAAGTCTCGATGGCGCGCCTCGTGCCGTCGCTCGGCTCGCTCTCAGTGCCGGTGCTGTCGAGTCCTCAAAGCGGAGTAGCCTCGGTCAAGCGCGCATTAGCGGCGCTCTGAACTCGCGTGCAGCCGGGTTTGCGGGCAGAGCAGCAAAAGCCGGCGTCTTGGTGATGTACCGCGTGACGAAGGCGGGTGTCAGCACGATCTTGCGCTCGTGCATGTCGACGAAGCCTTCCGACTTGAGATCGCTAAAGTGCCGGTTGACGGATTCGCGCGACGTGCCGATGAATTCCGCGAGCTTGTCCTGTGCAATAGGCAAGTCGATGAGAACGGTATCGCCGTGCTCCGCATGATCGAAGGGTGTGCCCACCTGGCCGGAGAACATGACGAGTATGTTGATGAGCCGCTTTCGCACGTCGTGTAACGAGAGATTCTCGATTAACTGCTGTGCTTCCTGCCAGCGCCGATAGTGGTTACGCAGCACGAACTGATTGATCACGTCGTAGCGCGCAAGCAGTTCCTTGAAATCCGCTTTACGGATATAGCAGACCATGCTCGGTGTGAGCGCCTGTGCATGATGGGAGTAGTTCTCCTCATTGAGAACATCGCCATCGCCGAAGATCGTGCCCGCCTTGACGAAAGCAAGGGTGATTTCCTGACCGTCCTCCGTAAGGCGGTAAAGCCTCACGCTGCCGCTCTTGAGCAAGTACACATGCTCGCTCGGTTCATCCGGCCGATAGATGACGGTGTTCTTGCGTAACGTGCGATGGTCGCTGAATGCAGGCATGACCTCGTCGAGGCAATGACACTGGATCAACGAGAGCAATTCGCTCTTGCCGACAAACCACATTGTCGTCTCCTTAAAGTTGCCTTGCGAAGTTTGGCGCTTTCTCAGGCGTTTGTAATAACGCTGCTCGGCTCCAATTCATTCTACACACAGAGCCTCGGAATGCGCTGGAGAGAACGAGTCAGAAAGGTTGGCGAGGGCTGGCTGCCGCACGCCGTATTGGCGCAGTGCAGCGTGTCGCAAAGCCAACGTAGACAGGGTGGTGCCGGCGCCGGCGTGTTGCGGGGGCGACGCGCGTCGACATCCCGAGCCGCGCTCAGCTCGACAACAGACCAAGGGAAATTCCCTACAAAAACATCAGATGTCTGATGTATATTTGACGGGTGACGAACGAGAGAGCGATATGCGCCTGAGCGTAGAACGATCGATGAGCGACAAGATCCAGGAGTCGCTGTTGACCATGATTCGTGAGCGCAAGCTCAAGCCGGGCGATCAGATTCCCACGGAATTGGAGCTCTGCGAGCTGCTGGGAGTGGGCCGCTCGAGTTTGCGCGAGGCCGTGGCGCAGATGATCTCGCACGGGCTCCTCTCACGCGTGCAGGGACGCGGCACCTTCATCAGACAAATTTCGCTCAAGCTGCAAGGCGGTCTCGATGATCTGATGTCTGTGACCGACATGATAAGGAGCGTTGGCGCGGTGCCTTCCACAAGCCGTATTCGCATGGACAGCATTGCGGCGTCGGACAGTCTTGCAGAGAAGCTTGGGATCGCGCCCGGCGAAACGTGCATCCGCATCGAACGTGTACGGCGTGCGGACGATGCGATTGCCGCTTACTGCATAGACACGATTCCAAAAACGCTTTTCGATGAAGCACAGGGTGAACTAGGCGAATCGCTCTTCGGCATGTTCGCGCGCACGGGCCGTCGCTTGTCGCATACGCACACGTCGATACAGCCGACCATCCTCACGCCGCGCGATCTGCCGGAACTGGGCGACGGCTTCGGCATGTTTCTTCTGCTGGACGAAGTAGATTTCGATCAGAGCGGCGAGCCGCTTTGCTATAGCAACGACTACTACAACACGAGCATCTTCAAGTTCGACCTGGTGCGCAAGCGTCGTTAAAGACGTCTTCAGGTCGATGGGCGCCGGAAGCAACATCGGAGGAGGCACCGATGGAGTTTGAAGCCTTTACAGCAGGTGAGCTCGCAGCGTATCTCGGCGCCATTCCCAAGGTGCGCGCGCTGCTTGGCGAGCCTGAAGATCTGGACGTTGCCGAAGTGGGCGACGGCAATCTTAATTACGTGTACTTCGTAACGAATGCGAAGGCGCCCCAGCGCAGCGTCGTGGTCAAACAGGCGCCGCCTTTTTTGCGGCTCGTCGGCAAGACGTGGCCTCTGTCGTGCCAGCGCATGGAGCACGAGGTCGCAGCCTTGCGCCGCTTCGGCGCCCTTTGCCCGCAGCATGTGCCGAAGGTGTATCACGCCGACAGCAAGCGTTTCCTGATGGTTATGCAAAGGCTTGCCTCGCATTGCATCCTACGGCAAGGCCTCATTAACGGCATTACCTATCCGAAGCTCGCTGCGCATCTGTCCACTTATCTTGCGCACACGCTTTTTTACGGCTCAGATCTCTTTCTGGCGCCCGACATCAAGAAGCAGGCTGCGAGCGCAGCCGTCAATGTCGAGTTGTGCAGGATTACCGAAGATCTCGTATTCACTTTTCCATTTGAAGACCATCCGTCCAATGTGTATAGCCCGGCACTGCCGCTGTCCGTGCTCGAGCGTCTGAGAACGAATGAAGCATTGCGCATTGCCGCGGGCGACATGAAATGGGCCTTCATGAATCGCGCGGAGACCTTGCTGCATGGCGATTTGCATACCGGCTCCATCATGGTCAACGAGGAGGAAACGTTTGTCATCGATCCGGAGTTCGCGTTTTACGGGCCGATGAGCTTCGACATCGGCGCCTTGCTGGCCAATCTGCTGCTGGCCTATTTTTCGCGCGACTGGCATGGCCGGACTGATGGCCAAGACCCGGCGCCTTACGAGGAATGGCTGCTGGCGCAGGCGATCGGTATATGGAATGGCTTCAGCGAGCAGTTCATCGCACTCTGGCGCGATCATGAAAGGCGTAGTGAGCGCCGTTTCATTGGCGGACAGACCGACTCGCGCGCAGTCGAAGGCTATCGCGCGCATTTCATGCGCCGCCTGCTTGCCGATACCCTCGGCTTTGCGGGCTGCAAGATGATTCGACGCATCGTGGGCATGGCGAAGGTCGCGGAAATCACACGCATACCGGACGCGCAGGCGCGGGCGCGGATCGAAGTACGGTGTCTGCGTTGCGCCGAAGCGTTGCTCGTGGAACGCGACGCGCTGACCGACATCGAGCAGGTCGCCATGCTTGCGCGCGAAATTCGGCGCGAGACGCACTCACACGTTTAACGCACACGGAGCTTTCATGGTTGCGCAGTCCTTGTTCCCAGCGCTGGCCCCCACGATCGAATGGCGCGACGACACGCTTTTGCTGCTCGATCAGACGCGCCTGCCGCATGAGGTCGTGGTGGAGCATGTCGCCGAAGCAGCCGCCGTATGGCGGGCCATTCATGAACTGCGTGTGCGTGGTGCGCCCGCCATTGGGGTCGCGGCGGCGTACGGGCTATGTGTGGCTGTTCGCGATGCGCGCGCATTGCCGCTCGCCCAATTCCGGGCGGAACTCGAACGACGGGCGCGTTGGCTCAATACGGCACGTCCCACTGCTGTGAATCTGAGCTGGAGCCTCGGACGCATGCTGCAGCGCGCGCACACTTGTGGCGCGAGCGATTCGACTGCGCTTTACGAGGCGCTCGTCGAAGAGGCCCGGCAGATTCATGCAGAAGACCAGATGCTGTGCGAAGGCATCGGCCGCCACGGCATGCCGCTCATCAAGCAGGGCGGTGGCGTGCTGACACATTGCAACGCCGGCGCGCTTGCGACCACTGGCCTTGGCACCGCCACGGCGCCGATTTACGCAGCGCATCGCGAGGGCATAGCCTTCAAGGTATTTGCGGATGAAACGCGGCCGCTGCTGCAAGGCGCACGGCTGACTGCATTCGAATTGCAGCAGGCAGGCGTCGACGTGACCCTGATCATGGACAGCGCAGCCGCTTCGATCATGTCCCAAGGGCTCGTCGACGTAGTGATTGTCGGCACCGATCGCGTGGCTGCCAACGGGGACTTCGCCAACAAGATCGGCACGCTCGGGGTTGCCATTGCAGCCAAGCATTACGGCATACCGTTCTACGTGGCCTGCCCGTCGTCGACACTCGACTTTCGCACGCCGACCGGCGCGCAGATCGAGATCGAGGAGCGGCGCGACGACGAGGTCACGCATATCGCGGGGCAGCGCACGGCGCCGCATGGCATCAAGGCCCGCAATCCCGCATTCGATGTAACGCCGCACGAACTCGTCACCGGTTTCATCACCGAACGCGGCATCGCGAAGGCGCCATTCGAACGATCGCTCGGCCAGTTCTTTCCGCCCGCGGGGAACGCGGCATGAAGGCGGCGCAGGAAAGCGCGCTGCGCCGGGGCATTGTCGAAACCGCGCTCGAGATGGAGAGGCTCGGCATCAATCAGGGCACCTCCGGGAACGTGAGCGCGCGCCTGGGAGATGGTTTTCTGATCACGCCGAGCGGCGTGCCGGCGCGCGAGCTGCGCGAAGAAGGCATCGTGTGGTTACCGCTCGACGTGGACGAAGACGCCGAGGTACTGCATGTAAAGCGCCCATCGTCTGAATGGCGCATTCATCGCGACATTCTTCGCGCGCGGCAGGAAATGCATGCGGTCGTGCATACGCATTCGACCGCGGCCACTGCTATGGCAATACACGGCCGCGATATTCCGGCGCTGCACTACATGGTGGCGGCAGCGGGCGGCAATTCGATTCGCTGCGCGCCCTATGCGCTCTTCGGCACACAGTTGCTCTCGGATCATGCGCTCGAAGCATTGCAGGACCGGCGTGCGTGCCTGCTTGCGCATCATGGCGTGGTCGCCTTGGGTGACGATCTCGCGCGCGCCGTGTGGCTCGCGCACGAGGTGGAAGTGCTGGCAAGGCAATACCTGCTCGCCTGTCAGCTGGGTCCGCCGCCGCTTCTGTCCGACGTGCAAATGGAAGAGGTTCTGGAAAGATTCAGGACGTATGGCAGACCGAGGCATGCCGGGCGTTAGTGCGCTTGCTTCAAGGGAAATTATCGTTAGCACCGCAGTGAATAGATCTACAACGGAGACGACTATGGCCTGGAGTTCAGCAAGATTCGACGGATGGGACGTATTGGGTAAGCCGACCTGTGCGGTGCTGCTGTGTGCGGCAGCCGCGCTTGCCGGTTGCTCCAAAAGCGACAACAGCTCGACCAACAGCACTTCGGGCCAGGCCGCGAGCGCGCCGGCCAGCGCGCCCGTGGCTAACGCGTCGGGCGGCAAGACAAAAATTGGATTCTCCGTTTCCACGCTCAACAACGCATTTTTTGTCGGCTTGAAGGCGGGCGTGGAGAAGGGCTCGAAAGAGCAGGGCTTCGACCTCGTGCAAACCAATGCAAATGGCGACGCGCAACAGCAGGTGAACGACGCAATCAATCTTCTGAGCCAGGGCGTGACAGCGCTCGTACTCAATCCAATCGATTCCAAGGCCATTATTCCCGCCGTCGAAAAAGCCAATTCG
>Ga0209796_10000148_pt1 | contig 79347 bp, 77 predicted proteins | sample AgamicOrSfrz_FD_187167 | JGI IMG/M metagenome (GOLD analysis project Ga0209796, IMG submission 187167) | Agave microbial communities from Guanajuato, Mexico - Or.Sf.rz (SPAdes) (version 2) | ecosystem: Host-associated > Plants > Phyllosphere > Phylloplane/Leaf | place: Guanajuato, Mexico...
CAGCACGGCGACCCGACGCCCACCAACCTCCCCGGTCGGGAGGGTGACCTGCTGGTCGCATTGGATTGGGCCTGTCTCGGGTACGGCGCCGTCGGCGGCGACCTCGGCCTGTACCTGCTGCCGGCGCGGGAGGAGTTCGAGCCGCTGCTCGACGCCTACCTGCTCGGCCTCCCCGACGGCCTGGCGACCCGTGACCAGGTCGTGCGGGCGGCCCAGATCACGTCGGTATACACGGCGCTCACCCGGGCCGAGTGGGCGCTCGCCCGCGTCGCCGGGGGAGAGGGCGCCCTGCTCGCCAAGTTCCGACATCCCGCCGTCGCACCCCACCTCCGCGCCCTGCAGCGGCAGTTCCCGTCGATCGAGGCACTCCTGGAGGGTTGAGAAGTCACCTCCGGCGGGTCGAGGGGCCACTTTCCGCGGCCGAAGGTGACCCTTCGAGGCGCCAGTTGTGACCTTTCGGGCCGCCAGAAGTGACGTCTCGGGCCGCCAGAAGTGACGTCTCGGCGGGTCAGCCCAGGCTCTGGGCGGAGAACGTGTCGCAGGCGGCGATGTCGTTGCCTGCCTTCATGCCGGCCTCGAACCAGTGCTCCCGCTCCGCGGAGGAGCCGTGCGTCCACGCGTCGGGGTTGACCGATCCGCCCGTGGTCCTCTGGATGTAGTCGTCGCCCACCTCCTTGGCGGCGGTGATGGCCTGGTCGATGTCGGCCTTCGTCAGGTCCTGGATCAGGACGTTGCCGTCGGCGTCCGGGACCGTGGTCGCGGCCGCCGCCCACATGCCGGCGTAGCAGTCGGCCTGCAGCTCCAGCCTGACCGAGTCGCTGTTCCTGCCCTGCTGGGTCTTGACCTTGCTCATCGTGCCCAGCAGGTCCTGGATGTGGTGGCCGTACTCGTGGGCGATGACGTAAGCGCGGACGAACGGCGTCGCGTTGCCGCCGAGCTGCTTGAAGATGGTGTCGTAGAAGGCCGTGTCGAGGTAGATCGTCTGGTCGCCGGGGCAGTAGAACGGGCCCACGTCGGTGCTCGCGGTGCCGCACCCGCCGGTCTGGACCGAGCCGTGGAAGACGTCGATGGCCCGCTCGGGCTGGAAGACGTCCTTCACCTGCGGCTGCGACTTCCAGTAGTCGGTCAGCGAGTTCTCGACCGCGACCAGCGCGCATTCCTGGCTCTTGTTCGCGTCATCGCCCGTCCTGCAGGTGGAGTAGTCGAAGGACTGGCCGCTCAGCCCGACCGAGCCGTTGGAGAACTGTGATCCGCTGATCGCGCCGCCGAGGCCACCGCCGCTGCTCCCGCCGAGGTGCTGGACGAGCAGGTAGATGATGACGCCGATGACGAGGGTGCCGATGCCGCCGCCCGCCTTGCCGCCCGGGATCGGAATCGGCAGGCCGCCTCCAAGGCCGCCTCCGATGCCACCGCCTCCGCCGCCGTCACGCGTACGGCTGCTGTCGAGGCGGGCCCTGGAGTTGAATCGCATCGTTCCCCCATGTGAGCCGGCGGGAGCCGGGCTGCGGTCGTGGAATACGAAGCCCAGTGCCCCGCGCCATAGACTGGTGAACCTCATGATCACCGCCCAGAACCTCGAGGTCCGCGTGGGTGCGCGCCTCCTGATGGAGAATGTCAGCTTCCGCGTCGGGCCCGGTGACAAGGTCGGTCTGGTCGGGCGCAACGGCGCCGGCAAGACCACGCTCACCAAGGTGCTCGCCGGTGACCTGCAGCCGGCGAGCGGCGACGTGGTGAACTCCGGGGAGATCGGCTACCTGCCGCAGGACCCGCGGGTGGGTGACCCCGAGATGCTGGTGAAGGACCGGATCCTGTCGGCGCGGGGGCTCGACGTCGCCGTACGCCGGATGCGGCAGGCCGAGCTGGACATGGCCTCGGAGGACCCGCAGCGCCGCGACAAGGCGATGGGCAAGTACCAGCGGGCGCAGGACCTCCTCGACGCCGGCGGCGGGTACGCCGCAGAGTCCGAGGCATTGCAGATCGCCCAGTCGCTCGGCATCCCCGACCGGCTGATCGAGCAGCCGCTCGGCACCCTCTCGGGGGGCCAGCGCCGCCGTGTCGAGCTCGCCCGGATCCTGTTCAGCTCCGCCGAGGTGCTCATCCTCGACGAGCCGACCAACCACCTCGACGCCGACTCGATCCTGTGGCTGCGCGACTGGATGAAGTCCTACAAGGGCGGCTTCATCGTGATCAGCCACGACAACGACCTGCTCGAGCAGACGGTGAACAAGGTGCTGCACCTCGACGCCAACCGTCAGGTCATGGACGTCTACAACATGGGCTGGAAGCACTACCTCCAGCAGCGTGAGACCGACGAGATGCGGCGCAAGCGCGAGCTCATGAACGCCCAGAACAAGGCCAAGACGCTCACCGACCAGGCCAACAAGATGCGCGCGAAGGCGACCAAGGCGACCGCGGCGCAGAACATGCTCAAGCGGGCCGAGAGGCTCCTGCAGGGCGTCGAGGGGGAGCGGCAGGCCGAGAAGGTGGCCGCGATCAAGTTCCCGACGCCCGCGCCCTGCGGGAAGACGCCGCTCACCGCGCAGGGCCTGTCGAAGTCCTACGGCGCGCTCGAGGTCTTCACCGCCGTCGACCTGGCGATCGACAAGGGCTCGCGGGTCGTCATCCTCGGACTCAACGGCGCCGGCAAGACGACCCTGCTGCGCATCCTGGCAGGCGTCGACAAGCCCGACACCGGCATGGTGATCCCGGGCCACGGCCTCAAGCTCGGCTACTACGCCCAGGAGCACGAGACGCTCGACGTACGTCGCTCGGTGTTGGAGAACATGCAGTCCTCGGCCCCGCAGCTGACCGACACCGAGGCCCGCTCGGTGCTGGGCTCCTTCCTCTTCACCGGTGAGGACGCGCACAAGCCTGCCGGTGTGCTGTCCGGTGGCGAGAAGACCCGGCTGGCGCTCGCCTCGCTCGTGGTGAGCCAGGCGAACGTGCTGTTGCTCGACGAGCCGACGAACAACCTCGACCCGGCCTCGCGCGAGGAGGTCCTCAGCGCCATCCGGCGCTACGAGGGCGCGATCATCCTGGTGACCCACGACGAGGGCGCCGTACACGCGCTCGAGCCCGACCGGGTGCTGCTCCTGCCCGACGGCGTGGAGGACCTGTGGAACCCCGACTACGCCGACCTCGTGTCCCTGGCCTGAGGTAGCGCCGTGTCGATGGGGATGGGCATGGGGCCGATGCAGACCCTGCGCACGATGCGCTCGGACCGCGGCGTCCTGGAGCAACGTCTGCGGCGCGGCACGTTCCTGCGCATCCTGCGCTTCGCGCGCCCTCATCGACGGCTGATCGTGGCGTTCCTGATCGTCACCGTCGCCGACTCGATGATCGTGGTGGTCAATCCGCTGCTCACCCGGCGGCTGATCGACGTCGGCGTCCTGGGGCACCGCATGTCGGTCGTCGTCGGCGTTGCGCTCACCATGGCCGCCGTCGCGCTGGTCGACTCGCTCGTCTTCGGCATCACCGGGCGCTACCTCTCCGCACGGATCGGTGAGGGCCTCATCTTCGACCTGCGAACCTCGGTGTTCGGCCACGTCCAGCGGCAGTCGCTGGCGTTCTTCACCCGCACCCAGACCGGGGCGCTGGTCAGTCGCCTGAACAACGATGTGATCGGTGCGCAGCGGGCCTTCACCTCCACGCTCACCAACACCGTCGGCAACCTCATCGAGCTCGTCGTCGTGGGCGCCGCGATGGTGGTGCTGAGCTGGCAGGTGACGCTGCTGTGCCTGGTGCTCTTCCCGCTGCTGTTCATCACGTCCCGCTGGGTTGGCGTGCGGATGGCGGCGCTGACGCGCGAGCAGATGGACGGCAACGCCGCCATGGGCGCGGTGATGACCGAGCGGTTCAACGTCGGCGGCGCGATGCTGCTCAAGCTCTTCGGCCGCCGCGACGACGAGGACACGCTGTTCGCCGCCAGGGCCGGCGTGGTGCGCGACCTCGGCGTGCGGATCTCGCTCCTCACCGCCGTGTTCGTGGCCGCGATGACCCTGGTCCCGGCGCTGGCCACCGCACTCGCGTACGGCGTGGGCGGCTGGCTGGTGCTCCACGGAAGCGTCTCCCTGGGCACACTCTCGGCACTCGCGGTGCTGCTCCTGCGGCTGCTCGGGCCGCTGCAGTCGCTGTCCAACGTGCGGGTGGACGTGATGACGGCCCTGGTGAGCTTCGAACGGGTCTTCGAGGTGCTCGACCTGCCCTCGCTCATCCAGGAGAAGCCCGACGCCGTACCGCTTCCGGCCGACGCGGCCAGCCTGGAGTTCGACCACGTCGCGTTCACCTACCCCCAGGCGGACGAGATCTCGCTGGCCTCACTCGAGGCGGTCGCGCGCACCGAGTCGCGGCACAACAGTGAGGTGCTGCACGACATCACCTTCCGCGCCGATCCGGGGCAGATGATCGCCCTGGTCGGGCCGTCGGGAGCCGGCAAGACCACGGTCACCCACCTTGTGGCCCGGCTGTACGACGTCAGCTCGGGCGTGGTGCGCGTGGGTGGCCGCGATGTGCGCGACGTGACGCTGCAGTCGCTCGAGGACGCGGTGGGCTACGTCACCCAGGACGCCCACATGTTCCACGACACCATCCGGGCCAACCTGCTCTATGCCCGCCCCGACGCCTCCGACGACGAGATCTGGGCGGCGCTGGGGGCCGCGCAGATCGACGCGCTCGTGGGTGCGCTGCCCGACGGCCTCGACACCGTCGTCGGTGACCGGGGCTACCGGCTCAGCGGCGGGGAGCGCCAACGCCTCGCCATCGCGCGGCTGCTGCTCAAGGCGCCAGCGATCGTGGTGCTCGACGAGGCGACGGCGCATCTGGACAGCGAGTCCGAGGCGGCCGTCCAGCGGGCGCTCGACGCCGCGCTGGCCGACCGTACCTCCCTGGTCATCGCCCACCGGCTCTCGACCGTCCGCGACGCGGACCGGATCCTGGTGCTGGAGGCGGGCAGGATCGTGCAGTCGGGCACGCACGAGCAGCTGCTGGCCGAGGGCGGCCTGTACGCCGACCTCTACCGCACTCAGTTCTCCGGGCCGGCGCCCCTCGCCCCGTCGGGGGCCGAGCCGGTGGGGCCGGTGGGGCCGTCCTCGGCCTGAGTGGCTCGCTGGGCACCCGGCTGTGCACCCGGCTGGGAACCGGCCCGGGCGACACTCGCGCCGAACGCCTTGGTGCGGTTGGCCTCGTCGCGTGCGCGTGCCTGCGCGTAGGCCGCGGCGAGCGCCTGCTTGCGCGCGTTCTTCTCCGCGCGCTGCTGCTTGCGCGGATGGACCGCGACTGGCGGCGCAAAGCCGGGCGCCGAGTCGGGCGCAGGGTCAAGCGCAGACTCGGCGGCAGGGGGCCCGTGCACCTGCACCCGGCGCTCGTCGTACATCAGATAGAAGTAGCCGAAGACCGCCAGGATGCCGAAGAACCACCACTGCAGCGCGTAGAAGAAGTGCGGGCCGTTGCTCAGATCGGGCTGGTCGTTCGGCGTCAGTGGTGTCGCAGGTCCTGGCCGCTCCGACTGGAGGTCGACGAAGCCGCCGAACAGGGTCCGGCCGATCGCCGGGCCGATGGTGCGGCTCGAGATCGCTCGGGTGCCCAGGTCGGTGACCCGGGTGCTGTCACCGGTCGCGTCCGCGCGGGCCCAGCCGACGACGGTCACCGTCCCCGACGGCGGTGCCGGGATCGGGACGGGATGGTTGTCCTGGTCGGTCGAGGAGAGCCACCCGCGGTCCACCAGCAGGCCGGTGCCGTCGGCGGTGATCAGCGGGACCACCACCTCGATCCCCGGCTCGCTGTGTGCGTTCGTGCGATAGCGCCACACCACTGTGTCAGCCGTGTCGTAGGTGCCGGTGGCGGTGACGCGCTTCCACTCGGTGGTGCTGCTGACGACCTTCCCGGGGGCGAGGACGTCGGCGACGGGCTCCGGCTTCTGGGCCATGTTCGCCCGGATGATGGCGTTGCTGTGGTGCTTGTTCTCCAGGCGGTGCCACTGCCACTCGCCCAGCCACCACGTGCCGTAGGCGAGCACGATCACCACCAGGGTGAAGAGCGCCCAACGGCGGCTCACCAGGAACCGGAACGATCGCACCCCAGGAGGCTAGCCGTCGCCCGGGAAGGACCTGCGGTGGGTCCCTGCTCGACCTACACTGCTGTGGTGGAGACGACACCCCTGGTCGACCGGTTCGGACGGATCGCCACCGACCTGCGCGTGTCCCTCACCGACCGGTGCAACCTGCGCTGCAGCTACTGCATGCCGGCCGAAGGCCTCGAGTGGCTGCCCGACGAGCGGATCCTCACCGACGAGGAGGTCGTGCGCCTCATCCGCGTCGGCGTCGAGCGCCTCGGGATCCGCGAGATCCGCTTCACCGGTGGTGAGCCGCTCGTACGCCGGGGCCTGGTCGACATCGTCGCCCGCACCCGTGCCCTCTCACCCGACCTCGAACTGTCGGTGACGACCAACGGACTGGGCCTGGCCCGGATCGCCGGGCCGCTGGCGCGCGCCGGCCTGGACCGGGTGAACGTCTCCATCGACTCGATCCGCCCCGACACGTTCGCCACCATCACCCGCCGCGACCGACTGCACGACGTCGTCCAGGGCCTGGAGGCGGCCGCCGCCGCGGGCCTGGGTCCGGTGAAGCTCAACGCCGTGCTCCTGCGGGGCACCAACGACGACCAGGCCGCCGAGCTGCTGGGCTGGGCGGTCGAGCACGGCTATGAGCTGCGGTTCATCGAGCAGATGCCGCTCGACGCCCAGCACGGCTGGTCGCGCGCTGCGATGGTCACGGCCGATGAGATCCTCGAGCGGCTGGAGCGGGAGTTCACGCTCACGCCTGCCGTGGAGCCGCGGGGGAGTGCGCCGGCCGAGCTGTTCCTGGTCGACGGCGGACCGGCGACGGTCGGGGTGATCGCCTCGGTGACCCGCCCCTTCTGCGGTGACTGCGACCGGGTGCGGCTCACCGCCGACGGCCAGATCCGCAACTGTCTGTTCGCGCGCGAGGAGTCCGACCTGCGGGCTGCGCTGCGCTCGGGCGCCACCGACGACGCGATCGCCGCTCGCTGGGTCGCCGCGATGGCGGGCAAGCGGGCCGGGCACGGCATCGACGACCCGACGTTCCTGCAGCCGGATCGTCCGATGTCGGCCATCGGGGGTTGACAGCGACCGCGACCGAGGCACGAGGTCGCGACGGAGCGTGTCGAGACCTCAGCAAGCGACCGGGGTCGACCTCACTTCGCTTGCAGGGTCCCGTCGTGCGGCGCGGTCTCCTGCAGGAACCCGCGCGCGCCGAGGAAGTCGCTCAGCGAGGCGCGATGCTGCTCGCACGCCAGCCAGATCTTGCGGCGGTCGGGCGTGTGCAGCTTGGGGTTGTTCCAGGCCAGCGCCCACGTGGCAGGCTGCTGGCAGCCCTTCGCCGAGCAGAGGTCGGGGTCGTCGAGCGCCCCCATCACCGATCCTCGTCGTCGGCGCCGGGCAGCTCATGGCCGCCGTACGGGCTGTCGAGGAGGTCCATCGCGGTCGACCCCTTGGTGTTCGCGGCGTTGGCCATGACCACGGCGACATAGGGCAGGAAGATGGCCGCGACGATGAGGATCGGCCACAGCCAGGTGATGTGGTTGGCACCGGCGAGCACCGCCCCGATGAAGCACGCGGTGCGGGTGGCCATCGCGATCAGATAGCGCCGCTGCCGGTGCGCGATGTCGACCGACCGGCTCTGTGCCGCCGTGGTGATCCGGATCGGCTCCTGCTGCGCCCTGGCCATGGCACCGATCCTACGCCGGGCCCAGACGGCGACGTACGGGCCCGACGCGCGGGGCTAGAGTCGTCGCATGACCAACCGCACCTATCGCGTCTCCGAGCTCGTCGGCACCTCACCGGACGGCATCGACGCCGCCATCCGCAACGCCGTCGAGCGGGCGTCGAAGACGCTGCGCCATGTCGACTGGTTCGAGGTCACCCAGGTCCGTGGCCAGGTCAAGGACGGCACCGTGGAGCACTTCCAGGTCGGCCTGAAGGTCGGCTTCCGGCTCGAGGACGAGGCCTGACCCGCCCCGGCTACGGCGTACGCCGTCCTGGCGGGTGAATAGGCCTACCCGGGGGTAGGCGCTAGCGTCGTGGCCCGTGAGTGAACCCACCCCGCGCTCGGTCCTGGTGACCGGCGGCAACCGCGGCATCGGACGGGCCATCGCCGAGGCCTTCCTCGCCCAGGGCGATCGCGTCGCCGTGACCACCCGCAACGGCGGCGCCCCCGAGGGTGCCCTCGACGTGCGCTGCGATGTGACGGACCCGGCCCAGGTCGAGGCCGCCTTCGCGCAGGTCGAGGAGGCGCACGGTCCGGTGGAGGTGCTGGTCGCCAACGCCGGCATCACCGCCGACACGCTGCTGCTGAGGATGGCCGAGGAGGACTGGAGCTCGGTCCTCGAGACCAACCTCACCGGCTCGTTCCGACTGGCCAAGCGGGCGGCCAAGGGCATGCTGCGGCTGCGCCGTGGCCGGCTGATCTTCGTCTCCTCGGTCGTCGGGCTGCTCGGCAGTGCCGGCCAGGCCAACTACGCGGCCTCGAAGGCCGGTCTGGTCGGGCTGGCCCGGTCGCTGGCGCGCGAGCTGGGCTCCCGCAGCATCACCGCGAACGTCGTCGCGCCCGGGTTCGTCACCACCGACATGACGGCAGTGCTCAGCGACGAGCAGAAGGATGCGATCAAGGAGCAGGTGCCGCTCGGTCGCTATGCCGCGCCGGAGGAGATCGCCGGTGCGGTCACCTGGCTGGCGGGCGACGGAGCGGCGTACGTGACCGGGGCCGTGATCCCGGTCGACGGCGGACTAGGGATGGGACACTGATGGGACTTCTCGACGGTAAGCGGATCCTGGTCGCCGGGGTCACGATGGACTCCTCGATCGGCTTCGCGGTCGCCAAGGTCGCGCAGGAGCAGGGGGCCACGGTGCTGATCTCCAACTTCGGCCGGGCCCTGTCGATCACCAAGCGGATCGCCAAGCGGCTGCCTGTCGAGCCGCCCGTGCTTGACCTCGACGTCACCGACGAGGGCCACCTCGCCGGCCTCGCCGACCAGATCAAGGAGCACGTCGACGGGATCGACGGCGTGGTCCACTCGATCGCCTACGGCAACCCCGAGACGCTGCTCGGCGGCAAGTTCCTCACCGGGCCGTGGAACGACGTGGCCCAGGCGGTGCAGGTGTCGGCGTACTCGCTGATGAGCCTGACCCAGGCGGTCCGGCCCGTGCTGACCACGCCGGCATCGGTGGTGGGGCTGACGTTCGACGCGACGGTGGCGTGGCCGGCGTACGACTGGATGGGCGTGGCCAAGGCCGGCCTGGAGTCGACCGCGCGCTACCTCGCCCGCGACCTGGGCCCGGAGGGCATCCGGGTCAACCTCGTCTCCGCCGGCCCGCTTCGCACGCTTGCAGCCAAGGCGATCCCCGGCTTCGAGACGATCGACGAGCAGTGGGCGGCGCGGGCACCGCTCGGTTGGGACAACACCGACCAGGAGCCGACCGCGAAGGCGGTGTGTGCGCTGCTGAGCGACTTCTTCCCCGCCACCACCGGCGAGATCGTGCACGTCGACGGCGGCTACCACGCGATGGGCGCCTGAGCTCAGGCTCTGCGCAGCACGTCCAGCGCGATCGCTGCCACGTCGCCCAGGGCGGCCCGGTCGAGCTGGCCGGACATCGCCGCCCGATGCAGCAGCGAGCCGACCACCACGTCGAAGGCGAGGTCGACCCGCTCGAGGGGCGTGTGGGTGGCCGCCGCGACGCCTTCGACGTACGGCGCCCGCACCCGCTCACGCACCAGGGCGCGCAGGTCCGGGTTGCGTGCTGCCTCGCCGATCAGCCCGAGCAGGAGCTCCCGCACGGCCGGATCGTCGATCCTGCCGGCGAGCCAGCCGATGGCCTCCCCGACCTCCACCTCGGCCGCGGGAAAGGGCCCGAGGGCGCCGATGAGGGCATCGACGGCGAGATCGGCCTTGCTCGCCCAGCGGCGGTAGAGGGTCGTCTTGGCCACGCCAGCGGCCGCGGCGATGTCGGCGAGCGACGCCGCGTCGTAGCCATGGTCGCCGATGAGGCGCGCCGCCGCGTCGAGGACCACGGCCTCGACGCCGGCCCGCCGCGGCCGCCCGGTGCCCGGTGGTGCGTCGCGCATCTCATCGCCTCCTTCTTGGTCCGGCACGCCGATCGGGCTAGGGTGGTAACGATACCGTCGGTAGCGTAACGAGGAGCACCATGGCACGCAGTGACTTCCGAGCCGAGCTGAGCGATGCGGTCTCCGTCAGGACAGTGCTCCTGGTGCTCGGCGTGCTGGTCGTGCAGCTGGCGTTCGTGGCGTCGTACGTCGGCGCCTTCCACCATCCGTCCGCTCACGCCATCGAGGTGGGGGTGGTGGCCCCCGGCGGCACCGCGGGTCAGCTGGCGCAGCGTCTCGACGCCGCCGACGGCCATCCGGTGGCCGCCCGGGTCGTCGCGAGCCGGTCGGAGGCGTCGCGACAGGTGCGCGCCAAAGGCCTGACCGCGGCCCTGGTGGTCGATCCGTCCGGGACGACGGACGAGCTGCTCGTCGCCTCAGGTGGCGGGACGTCCTTGGTCACGGCCGTGGAGCAGGTCGCGACCCAGTTCGAGGCGGCCCAGCACCGCACCGTCACCGTCACCGACCTGGTGCCGCTGCAGAAGGGCGACGCTCGCGGCCTCTCCGGGTTCTACCTCGTGATCGGCTGGCTCGTGGGCGGCTACCTCGTCGCCTCGCTGCTCGGGGTCGCCAAGGGGGCACGGCCGGCGAACCTGCGCCGCGGGGTCATCCGTCTGGGCGCGACGGTGCCCTACGCCGTCGCGAGCGGCCTGGGCGGCGCCCTCATCGTCGACCAGCTGCTGGGGGCGCTGACCGGCCACTTCTGGGCGCTGGCGGGCCTCGGTGCGCTGCTGGTGCTCTCGGCGGCGACCGTCACGATGGCGTTCGAGGTCCTCTTCGGCACCGTCGGCATCGGGGTCACCGTGCTGCTCTTCGTCGTCCTGGGGAACCCCAGCGCCGGCGGCGCCTACCAGGCCCAGCTGCTGCCAGCGCTGTGGCGTGGTCTGGGGCAGTGGCTGCCCAACGGCGCCGGCACGGAGGCGGTACGGCGCATCGTCTACTTCGGCGGCCACGGCACCGGGCCCGAGATCCTGTTGATCGTGGCCTACGTCCTGGCCGGGACCCTGGTCACCCTCCTCGCGGTCGCGCGTCGCAAGGGCGTGGGCGCCGCAGGCTGATACGCGACTACGCTGACCGCCATGACCTCGCGCACCCTGGTGCTCATGCGGCACGCGAAGGCCGAAGTCTCCGCTCCCACGGACTTCGAGCGGCGTCTGACCGACCGGGGTCACGCCGACGCCGACGACGTGGGTGCGTGGCTGGCGTCGCAGGGGGTGGAACCCGACTACGCGCTGGTGTCAGCTGCCGCGCGCACCGTGGAGACCTGGGAGGACCTGAGCGCCGCGGCGGGCTGGGACGTGGCGCTCGCGGAGTACGTGGGCGCGCTCTACGACGCGGGCACCGACACGGCCCTCGACATCATCCGGGAGACCGATGAGGGCGTCACCGCGCTGGTCGTCGTCGGCCACAACCCGACCATCGCCTACCTGGCGCAGCTGCTCGACGACGGTGACGGCGACGAGGAGGGCGGCAACGCGATGGCGGCCGGCTTCCCGACGGCCGCGGTCGCGGTCTTCGCGTTCTCCGGTGAATGGAGCGAGCTGGACGAGGCCTCGGCGACGCTCAACGGCTTCTACGTCGGGCGCGGCTGACGTCGGCGACCCCGAGGGATCGGCAGCCCGTCCTCAGCCTGGTCGTCACGCGTCGGGCTCGGCCTGGCGCCGGCCGGCCTCGGCCAGTTGCACCAGGACGGCTCGCACCTCTGCCACCTCGACGTCCTCGAGCCGCCGACCCCAGTGCTCCGGGGGCCGGGCGGACACGCACCCGTCGGGGTCCTGGCAGCCACGCTCGACGAGCGTCGTGTGCATCGCTGTCAGCTCCGCGGCCAGCCGCTCGGTCTGCACGTACGCCGGATGGACCACCTGGTCGGCGGGTGCCTCCTCGGCCAGGTCGGTGACGAGGTCCATCACCACCTCACCGAGGCAGGCGGCCAGGAGGCGTTGCGCCGTACACCCCTGCAGGGCGGCCACCCGGGGCGGCACCTCGAGCGCGGCGGTGGCGGCCTCGGCGACCCCTGTGGCCAGCGACAGCGAAGGTCGCGCCGCCGGCGGCTCGACGCGGGTACGCCGGAAGCGCCGCCGCGGCTGTGGCGCCTCGGCGACCGGTAGCTCGAAGCGGACCGACCCACGCCAGCGGCTGACCACCGTCATCGCACGGTACGCGGCCTCGGCCGCGGCGATGAACGCCGCCTGGGTCGCCTCGTCGTGGAACTGCACGTAGCGGGCGACCGGCATCCGCCGGTCGGCGGTCAGGTCGCCGAGCCCTCCGTGGTCGCTGCCCATGGCGCTCCTCCTCTCACCAGCATCGGCCGGCGGCGAGCCGGTCTGAGACAGATCCGGTCGGCCTCACAGCGGCGGTGCGGGCGTGACGATACCCGCCTCGGCGTCGGCGGCCTCGATCTCCTCGCGGGTGATGCCGAGGAGGTACATGATCGTGTCGAGATAGGGCACGTTGACGGCCGTGTGCGCGGCGGACCGGACCGCAGGCTTGGCGTTGTAGGCGACCCCCAGCCCGGCGGCGGCGAGCATGTCCAGGTCATTGGCACCGTCGCCGATGGCGACCGTCTGCGACTCGGCGAGACCGAGCTCGGCGGCGAACTCGCGCAGCGCCCGGGCCTTGCCCGCCCGGTCGACGACGTCGCCGAGGACCTGGCCGGTGAGCCGGCCGTCGACGATCTCGAGCTCGTTGGCGCGGGCGAAGTGGATGCCGAGGTCGGCGGCGAGCCGGTCGGTGATCTGGGAGAAGCCGCCGGAGACGATCGCGAACCGGTAGCCGAGCCGGCGCAACGTCCGCACCATCGTGCGGGCCCCGGGGTTGAGCTGGAGCGACTCGTACACATCATCGAGCGCGGCTGCGGGTACGCCGGCCAGCAGCTTGACCCGGGCGCGCAGCGACTCCTCGAAGTCCAGCTCGCCGCGCATCGCCGCCTCGGTCACCCGGGCCACCTCGTCCTCGCAGCCGGCGTGCGCGGCGATCATCTCGATCACCTCGCCGTCGATCAGGGTCGAGTCGACGTCCATGACGATCAGGCGCATCCCACGGCGCAGCAGGTTCTCCGGCTGGACGGCGATGTCGATGCCCTGGGCGGCCGCCTCGGCCGCGAGCGCCGTGCGCAGTGCGTCCGGGGCGGCCCCGGAGACATGAAGGTCGAAGGCCGTCACCGGGTAGCGGGCGAGCCGGACGATCTGGTCGATGTTGCCGCCGGCGGAGGCGATCCGACGCGTCACGCCGGCCATGGCCGAGGCCTTGAGGGGTGTGCCGAGCACCGTGACGTGGGCGCGCTGACGCGGGCGTCGGGGCGTGTCGCCCGAGCCAGGCTCGATCTCGACCGACATCTCGAGCGCCCGGGCGGTCTCCTCGAGGGCGGCCCGCAGGTCGGTCGGGTCCGCCGGCGAGGTGACGAGCAGGCCGAGCACCAGACGACCCCGCAGCACGATCTGCTCCAGGTCGACGACGTCGACGCCGGCCAGGGCCAGCGTGGCGAGCGTCGCTGAGGTCACGCCGGGGCGGTCTCGTCCGGTGAGCGTGATCAGGAGTGTGTCGGGAGCGTCAGCCATCGCACGGCAGAGGCTATCGCCTCGCGGCCCCGATCACCCCGGTGGCCACACCTCGGGCGAACCGGCCGCGGTGAGCGCCCGACGGGCCGCCCGGTCCAACGGCACCAGCGCCTCCCGGCGCGCCGTCACCTCTGCCGCGGTGATCGCCCCGCCGTCGTCCTCCAGGGCCAGCTCGACGATCTCGGCGGCCTGCAGGGCCCGCTCGGCGAGGGCGACGCAGCGCTCCGGTACGCCGGGCGGAGCGGCCAGCGCGTCCCGGTGGCGCAGGTTCAGCAACCGGTCGGCCACCTCCGGGCGCCAGCGGGCCACGTCGAGGTCGGCCAGGGTCTGCGCCGTCTGGGTGAGACCGGCACGCAGCGCCCGATCGGCCTCGCCGACGTCGGGCAGCTGGCGGCGATGTGCCGGATACGCCTGCCAGGCGATCACCGCGCCGACGCGGACGGGCACCAGGCCGATGCCGGCGTCGCACACCACCGCCTCGCCCTCGTCCAGGGCTGCGTGGTTGAACGGGGCGGGGCCGCCGAGTCCCACGGCATCGCCCTCGCGGGGGAACGCCGTACCGAACCCGGTGGCGCCCTCGGCGCGCAGCCGGCCGAGGCCGCTGACAAGAGTCTCAGCAGCGTCGGTGTCGCCGTCACCGGCTCCGGACCCGGCGAGGCCGAGCGCGGCCAGTCCGGCGACGGTGTGGGTGGCGTCCTCGCCGATGACCGCGTCGAGCATCAGGTCGGTGACGACGTGGCCGCGCAGCCACGCCGTCCCCCACCACGCGAGGGTCAGGGAGGAGGGTGCGGGCGACGACATCGCGGCGAAGGCTAGTCGATAGGGTGCAGGCCATGGCCGCCGTACTCGATCTCGTCGACGTGACCGTGCGCCGCGGCAGGAGCCTGCTGCTCGATCGGGTGAGCTGGCGGGTGGAGGAGGACGAGCGCTGGGTGGTGCTCGGACCGAACGGCGCCGGCAAGACCACCCTGCTCCAGCTCGCCGCTGCCCAGCTGCACCCCACCAGCGGCACCGTGGACGTGCTCGAGGAGCGCGTCGGCCGGGTCGACCTCAGCGAGATCCGCCCCCGGATCGGCATCAGCAGCGCCGGCCTCGTCGATCGCATCCCTCGCGACGAGGTGGTGCGCGACGTGATCGTGACCGCCTCCTACGGCGTCTACGGCCGGTGGAAGGAGAGGTACGACGAGGTCGACCACGCGCGCGCCGGCTCCCTGCTCACCGAGGTCGGCATCGCCCATCTCGCCGAGCGGACCTTCGGCACCCTGTCCGAGGGTGAGCGCAAGCGCGTGCAGATCGCGCGCGCCCTCATGGCCGACCCCGAGCTGCTGCTGTTCGACGAGCCGGCCGCAGGCCTCGACCTGGGCGGACGCGAGGATCTGGTCTCCACGCTGTCGAGCCTGGCCTTCGATCCGGACTCGCCCGCGACGGTGCTGGTCAGCCACCACGTGGAGGAGATCCCGCCGGGGTTCACCCACGTCCTGATGCTGCGCCGCGGCTCGGTGATGGCGGCCGGACTGCTCGACCACGAGCTCAACGAGGCCAACCTTTCGGCCACCTTCGGGATGCCCCTGACGCTCGACCGCGCCGACGGCCGCTACGCGGCACGGCGCCGCACCCGACGCGCGGGCTGAGGAACTTCGCGATCCACCGTTCCAAGCGCCCGCCCCGTGGCTAGGCTGCAGATGTGGACTGGTTGATCTGGCTCGGCGCTGCCGTGGGTCTGGCGATCCTCGAGCTGCTCAGCCTCGACCTGGTGCTGCTGATGCTGGCGGCGGGCTGCGTCGCGGCCGTGCTGGTGGCGATCCCGTTCGACAGCTGGGTGCTGGAGGCGGTCGTCGCGCTCGTCGTCTCCGCCGGCATGCTCGGCGCGGTCCGGCCCTCGCTCGTGCAGCGCCTGCACCGTGGCCCCGATCTGCTGCTGGGGCCTCAGCGCCTCGTCGGCCAGCGCAGCACCGTCACCACCGAGATCACCGCCCACCACCCCGGCCAGATCCTCATCGCCGGCGAGCAGTGGACCGCCCAGCCGTACGACGACACCGACGTGATCGAGCCCGGCACCACCGTCGAGGTCCTGGCGATCAAGGGCGCCACGGCCTACGTGCTACCCCTCCCGAAGGAGATCCTCTGATGGCCATGGCCCTGCTCATCGTCGTTGCCGTCCTGGCGCTGTTCGTGATCGTCACGCTCGCCAAGTCGGTCCGCATCATCCCGCAGGCCCGCACCGGCATCGTCGAGCGGTTCGGCAAGTACAAGGGGACGCTCTCCCCGGGGCTCAACGTCATCACGCCGTTCATCGACAAGGTCCGCTACATCATCGACACCCGGGAGCAGGTGGTCTCCTTCCCGCCGCAGGGGATGATCACCCAGGACAACCTGACGGTCTCCATCGACACCGTCCTCTACTTCCAGGTGACCGACCCGATCGCGGCGACGTATGAGATCGCCAACTACATCACCGCGGTCGAGCAGCTCACCATGACCACCCTGCGCAACATCGTCGGCGGCATGGACCTCGAGACCACCCTGACCAGCCGCGAGTCCATCAACAGCCAGCTGTCCGCCGTACTCGACATCGACACCGGTCGCTGGGGCCTGAAGGTCAAGCGCGTCGAGATCAAGTCGATCGAGCCGCCCGCCTCGATCAAGGACGCCATGGAGAAGCAGATGCGCGCCGACCGCGACAAGCGCGCCGCCATCCTGCAGGCCGAGGGCCAGCGCCAGTCCGCGATCCTGAGCGCGGAGGGCAACAAGCAGTCCGCGATCCTCAACGCCGAGGGCCAGCGCGAGTCGCAGATCCTTGCCGCGCAGGGTGAGCGGGAGGCAGCGATCCTGCGCGCCCAGGGCGAGGGCCAGGCGATCCAGACCGTCTTCCAGGCCATCCACGACGGACAGCCCGACCAGGCGCTGCTGGCCTACCAGTATCTCCAGCTCATGCCCCAGATCGCCCAGGGCGATGCGAACAAGCTGTGGATCCTGCCCAGCGAGTTCACCAAGACCGTCGAGGGGCTCGGCTCCTCGCTGACCAGCGCCCTCGGCATCCCCACCAAGGCCGCCGGCGACTTCAAGCGCGTCGACATGGGCCCGGGCGCGGGCGAGTCGGCCGCGGCGCGGGCCAGCGAGGCCGACGACGCCGTGCGCAAGGCGATCGCCGAGGCGGAGTCGGCGGCGAACCCGGGCGCCTCGGCCAAGCCGGCCGCCCTGTCGGCCCCGTCCGACGAGCCCGGTACGCCGGACCCTGGGGCCGCCCCGTCCGCGTGAGCGGCCGACGGATGGAGTTCGCGGAGGTCGTCCGGACCACGGCGGCGATCCGGGAGTTCACCGACGACCCGCTGCCGGACGAGACGCTGCACCGCATCCTCGAGCTCGCCCGGTTCGCACCCAGCGGCGGCAATCGCCAGGGCGTGCGGATCGTGGTCGTGCGCGATCCGGCGACCCGTCGGCGGCTGGTCGAGCTGACCGAGCCCGGCGCCCGGCGCTACGTGGCGCAGGGCCGCGCCGGCGAGGTGCCGTGGAACCCGATCGCGCCGCCGGGCGTGAGCGCGGAGGTGATCGGATCGACCGAGGTGCCGCCGAGCTTCGTCGAGCCGCTGCTGAGCGCACCGGTGGTGCTGGTCGTCCTGGCCGACCTCGGCGCGCTCGCGGTCACCGACCAGGACCTCGACCGGGTGAGTCTGGTCGGCGGTGCGTCGGTCTACCCGCTGGTGTGGAACGTCCTGCTCGCCGCACGCGCCGAGGGGTACGGCGGGGTCATCACCACGATGGCAGCGGCCCGTGAGCCGGACGTGCTCGAGCTGCTCGGTGTGCCCGACGGCTTCGCGCTGGCGTGCGTCGTACCGCTCGGGCGGCCGGCGCGTCAGCCGACCCGGCTGCGGCGTCGCGACGTGGGCGAGTTCGTCACCCTGGAGCGCTTCGATGGGCCCGAACTCACGACTCGAGGGGTCGAAACCGACGACTCGCGGGTGCAGAAGTGACTATTCGACGTAGGTGGTGAGCCAGCGGTCGAGCTCCGCGTACACGCGAGCGCGCACCTCGGGACGGGACAGCACGACGTCGTGCTTGGCGCCGGGGATGGCGATGTAGGTGACGTGCGGGCCTACGGCGGTGGCCCAGCGCCGGATCTGGGCGACGTCGACGACGATGTCGGTCCCGTGCACCACCTCGTCCATCTCGGTGGGCCGCCCGCTCTCGCCCGAGGACAGCACGAGCACCGGCGCCTCGACGTCCAGGCCGGCGTGCAGCCGGGCGTGGCCGTTGCGGATGGCCCGGAGCCAGCCGGCGTACACGACGAACGACTCGACCGGCTTCCAGACGAGATCGAAGTCCCACTCGCCGTCGTGGTCGCGGTGCAGCGAGCGGGTGTAGAAGCCGGAGACGGCGCGGGGGATGGCGCGCATCGGCTGCCAGCGTCCGACCTGCCTGACCAGCGGGCTGACGACGGTGCGCATCACAGCCGGTCCCTGCAGGTCGAACCAGGGCGAGTTCAACAGCATCCCGGCCAGCCCCTCGGGGCGTCGGTCGTCGGCCCACAGCGACGTGGTCAGGCCGCCGGTGGAGTGGCCGGTGAGGACGATCTGGTCGTGCTCGGCGCGCAGTCGTCGCCACGCCTCGTCGAGCACCGGGAAGTAGTCCTCGAGGTCGGTGGTGTAGTTCGGGGTCTGGTGCGGCAGCATCGAGCGGCCGTACTTCGGCAGGTCGACGGCATAGAAGTCGTAGCCACGGGCCGCCCACCACTGCGCGTACTCGGTCTGGAAGAAGTAGTCCGCGAAGCCGTGCACGTGCAGCACCGCCCGCCGCGTCGGCACGCCGGCCGGCAGCTGGACCAGGGTCGCGACGACCTCGCCCTCGTGATCGTCGGGCAGGGGGATGGTCTCGGCCGTGTACGGCGCACCCAGCACATCGGTCTGCGTCATGCGCGCAGTCTCGCAGTCGGCCGGCTCAACGCGTGCGGCGGGCGGCGAGGTCCTGGATCTCGCGGGCACGCGCCGGATGGTTGGTGGTGACCATCCAGGCCCGACCCGGCCGCACCCACCAGCGCAGCAGCCGGGCGTCGTCGACGGTCCACACCAGCAGGTCCAGGCCGCGCCTGCGCGCCAGCGCGCGCAGGGTGATCGCACTGAGCACGTGATGGGCGCACAGCACGTCTGCCCTCGCCTCCGCGTACCGTCGCCAAGGGAAGAGCTGGCGCCGGAGCGAGCCGAGCGCTGTCCACGGGCGACGCAGGTCCAGCGACGAACCGGTCGACAGGCCGACCCGGATATCCGGCGCATGCACGTCCGCCCACTCCCGCAGCCGGCGCGCTCCCGGCACCGAGGCCGTCGTGAACAGCAATTGCTCGGGCACCAGCCGGCGCAGCGCGATCGTCGCCGCCTCGACCTCGATCCCCGCGGTCTTCAGGTCGATGTGGGCGCCGGCACGGCCCGCGAGACGCTCCAGCAGGGTCTCGTAGGGCAACATCTCCACGCCCTCGCCGGGGACGTCGTGCGAGACCACCAGTCCGGCCCCGGGGAGGCGGCGTACGTCGAACTCCACGTAGTCCACCCCCAGCGCGACCGAGTGCTCGAGGGCATGCAGGCCGTTCTCTCCGGCGGGGTCGTCGCCGGCGCCGCATCGGTGTGCACTGATCAGGGCCACGCCCGCATCTTCGCGTGTGAGCACGGTCATACGCATGATCTGAGCATGGTGGGTTTCCCGCGAGGACCGGTTGGTAACTGAGCCGCGGGGAGGGTCACGGCACACGAGGCAAGGACATGCCATGACCACACGATTCGGGCGCGCCCGGCGAGGAGCGATCCTCACCGCAGCGGCCCTGATGCTCGCGAGCGCCTGGACGGCGGCGGCCGCCGCCGCACCCGGCGGCGACCACGTCGACAACGGGCGCCATCTGGGGCAGAGCACCGCCCCGGCCACTGCGGGGGGCACCGCCGCAAGCAGGAACGCGAGTGCCGGCGCGGGCCACGCGTCGAAGTCCAAGGCTCACCACCCCAACGGCCATGCGAACGCACACGCGCAGGCCAACGCCGCGGCGCACGCCAGCCGCGCTACGGGGTCGGGGGCCGGGTCGTCGGGGACGCGGCCGCAGGCCGCTCCGATCACGTTCGGGGCGGGCGACCCTCCTGGGAACAACGGCACCGTGAAGATCGCCTCGCTCGGTGACATCGACAGGATCCCGAACAACACGCCGCATCCGGGCTGCACGTTCGAGGTGCAGTGGTACGGCTTCGACGCCGGGTCGGACGTGGTGTCGAACGTGAGCTTCACGCCGTGGGCCCCGACCGGCGGCGTGGGCATGACGGTCAGCGGCCCGACGCAGGTGCCGGTCGGCCAGGACGCCGCCAGCGGTGCCGGCACGCCGACCGGCCTGGACGCTGTCGCGACGTACACCCTGAGCTTCAGCGGCGCCCCGGCCAAGCAGGGCTACCACGTTCGCCTCACGGTCTCGACGCCACGCTCGCTGGGCAACGACACGAAGACCAAGATGTTCTGGGTCTCGCCGTGCCAGCCGGCCCCATCGGCGTCCGCGACTCCTGCCGGCACCGCCTTCGCCGCCTCGACCAGCACGTCGTCCGACTCCGCCTCTCCGGCCGCCGCGGCCGGCCTGGCCGCGGCCGCCGACAGCGTTGCGCCGCAGGCGGAGGTGGGCGAGACGACTACCTCCAGCGCGGCTCTGGCGGCCGCCGGAACTCCCGCCGCTGCCCGGGTGCCCACGGTGATCGACGCGGGTACGCACCAGTCGGCGCTGCACCGGCTGATCGGCTCGCCGTGGGGGCTTCCGATGCTGGTCGCCGGGCTGCTGATCGCGCTGGCAGGGGTGGGCATGACGCTCCGGGCGCGCCGGCAGGCCTGAGCGGTCATGGCTGAGCGCACCGCCGGTCACCGTCTGGGCCTGGCCCTGACGGTGGCCGGCGTGGTCGCCGTCCTCGTCGGGGGCTTCGCGACCTACGACGCCTCTCGTGGCGCCTCACCGGTCGGGGAGCCGGCCGTGTCCGCCTCAGCCTCGCCAGAGCTCGGGACCACGGCCCTGCCCTCGCTCGCGCCCGTGCGGCCGGGGGACCCGCTCCGCGTCCGGATTCCCGCGCTCGGGGTCGTCGCCCGCGTCCTGCCGGTGCACGCCCCGGCCGGGACGCTGGTGCCGCCGTCGGACCCGGCGGAGCTCGGCTGGTGGGCCGACGGGGCCCGTCCCGGCTCCGGCCGTGGTGCGGTGCTCATCGCCGGTCACACCGTCCACAACGGCGCAGGTGCACTCAATGCACTCGGTGCCATTCCGCCGGGTGCGCTCATCGTGCTGCGCACCAACGACGGCGAGGTGCTGCGCTACCAGGTCCATCGGGTGGAGACGTTCGCCAAGGGCACCATCGCCGCCAAGGCGGCGCGGCTCTTCGCCCAGACCGGTCCCGAGCGCCTCGTCCTGGTCACCTGTGCCGACTGGAACGGGACCCGCTACCTGAGCAACGCCGTGGTGATCGCCGTACCGTGGGGGAGGTGAGGCGCCCCGCATCGTCGGGGAATGTCCCGGCGACGGGCGCGGTTGTAGGGGTAGTTCAGGATTCAACTAACCTGGACGCCCCCGAGAACGGAGACAGCGATGGGCATGCAGTTCGGCATCTTCACCGTCGGTGACGTCACTACCGACCCCACGACGGGGAAGACCCCGACGGAGTACGAGCGGATCAAGGCGACAGTCGCCATCGCCAAGAAGGCCGAGGAGATCGGCCTCGACGTCTTCGCCACCGGCGAGCACCACAACCCGCCGTTCATCGCCTCCAACCCGACGGCGACCTTGGCCTACATCGGTGCTCAGACCGAGCGGATCATCCTCTCCACGGCCACCACGCTGATCACCACCACCGACCCGGTGCTGATCGCGGAGGACTACGCCAAGATCCAGCACCTCACCGACGGTCGCGTCGACCTGATGATGGGCCGCGGCAACACCGGCCCGGTCTATCCCTGGTTCGGCAAGGACATCCGTCAGGGCATCAACCTCGCGATCGAGAACTACGCGCTGTTGCGCCGGCTGTGGAGCGAGACCAACGTCGACTGGCAGGGCCGCTTCCGGACCCCGCTGCAGGGCTACACCTCCACGCCTCGCCCGCTCGACGGGGTAGCGCCCTTCGTGTGGCACGGCTCGATCCGCAGTCCCGAGATCGCCGAGCAGGCCGCGTACTACGGCGACGGCTTCTTCCACAACCACATCTTCTGGCCCGCCTCGCACACCGAGCAGATGGTGCGGCTGTATCGCGAGCGCTTCGCACACTACGGCCACGGCACCCCGGAGCAGGCGATCGTCGGGCTCGGCGGTCAGTTCTTCATGCGCACGAACAGCCAGGACGCGATCGAGGAGTTCCGGCCCTACTTCGACAACGCCCCCGTCTACGGCCACGGGCCGTCGCTGGAGGACTTCACCGAGGCCACGCCGCTCACCGTCGGCTCACCCCAGCAGGTGCTGGAGCGCACGCTCTCCTTCCGTGAGTACGTCGGGGACTACCAGCGCCAGCTGTTCCTCGTCGACCACGCGGGCCTGCCGCTGAAGACCGTCCTGGAGCAGCTGGACCTGCTGGGCGAGCTGCTGCCGAGCCTGCGTGAGGGTTTCGCGAGCGTGCGCAAGCCCGGCGTGCCCGACGCCCCGACCCACGCCTCGCTCGTCCAGGCGGCCGGTGGCCCGAAGGACACGGCGGTGTACGGCGCCGACGACGCGACCGGCACCTCCGACCGCGACCCGCTGGAGGTGTCCTGATGCGGCGGATCGTGGTGGTCTCGGCCGGCCTGAGCGTGCCGTCGTCGACACGGCTGCTCGCCGACATGCTCGCCGCCGCCGTCGAAGGCGCGGTCACGGCGCGCGGCAGCGAGGTGGAAATCTCGACCATCGAGCTGCGGCCGCTGGCCCACGCCCTGGCCGATCACCTGCTCACCGGCTTCCCGAGCGGTGAGCTGGCCGAGGCGATCCGGCTGGTGCGCGGCGCCGATGGCCTGGTCGTGGTCACCCCGGTTTTCTCCGCGTCGTACTCGGGGTTGTTCAAGACGTTCTTCGACGTCCTCGAGCCCGGCACGCTCGACGGCAAGCCGGTGCTGATCGCAGCCACGGCCGGGACCGCCCGGCACAGCCTGGTGCTCGAGCACGCCCTGCGTCCCCTGTTCGCCTACCTGCACGCGGTGGTCGTCCCGACCGGCGTGTTCGCCGCCAGCGAGGACTTCGGCGTCTCAGCGGCGTCCGACACCGGATCGGGCGAGCTCCACAAGCGGGTCGAACGCGCCGCCGCGGAGCTGGCCGCCCTGGTGACGAGCGACCTCCCGTCCGGCCGCCCGTTCACCCCGACCCGCCGCAGCGTCGAGGACGAGCTGGACGAGCCCACCCCGTTCGTTGAGCTGCTGCGGCGCGCGACCCAAGGTTGAGTTGCCGCTCCGGCAAGGTCGAGTTGCCGCTCCGGCGAGGTTGAGTTGCCGCTCCGGCGGGGTTGAGTTGCCGCTCCGGCGGGGTTGAGTTGCCACTCGGTCCAGCCAGAGAGGCAACTCAACGGTCGCGGACCGGCGACTCAACGGTCGCGGACCGGCAACTCAACGGGTGGGTCAGTCGTGGGTGTGGCCACGGGCGGTGAGCTGGACGGAGTACAACGGCCGGTCGAGGACCTCGACGTACGTGCGGCCGACGTAGCTGCCGATGACGCCCAGCACGATCAGCTGCACGCCGCCGAGGAAGAACAGCGCCACGGCGAGGAACGCCCAGCCCGGCACCGAGTCGCCGGGGGAGAAGAACCGCACCCCGAGTACGTAGACGATGCCCAGCAGGGACAGCCCCGAGATCAACAGGCCGAGGTGGGTGATCATCTTCAACGGCTGGGTGGAGAACCCGAAGACGCCATCGCCGGCCAGCCGCAGCATCTTGCGCAAGGGGTACTTCGACTCGCCTGCGAAGCGCTCGTCGCGGTCGAAGAGCAGTGCCTCCTGACGGAAGCCGACCTGCGCCACGATGCCGCGCAGGAACCGGTTGTGCTCGCGGTAGCGCACCACCTCGGCCACCACGCGCCGGTCCATCAACCGGAAGTCCCCGACGTTGCGCGGGATCGGCGTCTCGGCGAGCTTGTCGAGCAGCCAGTAGAAGCCGGCGGCGGTGGTGCGCTTGAACGTGGTGTCCTGGCGGGTACGGCGCTGGGCGTAGACCACGTCGGCGCCAGCCTCCCACCGCTCGATGAGCTGCAGGCTCACCAGCGGCGGGTCCTGCAGGTCGGTGTCCATGACGATGACCGCGTCCGGTGAGGCGGCGTGGGCGGCGTCGATCCCGGCGGTCACGGCTAGCTGGTGGCCGAAGTTGCGAGCCAGGCTCACCACCGTGACCCGGGAGTCGAGCTCGCGCAGCTTGAGCAGTTGCTCCAGCGAGTCGTCACGCGAGCCGTCGTCGACGTACACGAACTCGAACGCGACGTCGGGCCGCTGCTCGGTCGCGGCAACGAGAGCGCCGTGGAAGGCGGTGATGGCGGCGCCCTCGTTGTAGACCGGAAGGACGTAGGTCACCTGGGCAGGCTGGTTCATGGTGTCGGCGACTCTAGCGATCCAGGCTGAACGTTCGCTGCACGCGGGCTGACCGTGCGTCTTCGGGTCGCGCTCAGTGCTGGTAGGTCCCGTGGAGGATCGCGCGCCCGGCCGTCTTGAAGGCGAGGTTGAAGCTGACCACGGCCGGGCTGGCATCGCTGTCCACGCCGAGGCTGTCCTCGGTGACCGCGTGCACGACGAAGAAGTAGCGGTGCACCTGATCGCCGGCGGGCGGAGCCGCGCCCATGAACGCCTTCTCACCGCCGTCGTTGCGGCACATGAACGCCTTGCCGGGCAGCTCGGCCCCCGCCGCGCCGGCGCCGGCGCCGGCGGGGAGGCTGGTCACGTCGGCCGGCAGGTCGACCAGTACCCAGTGCCAGAACCCGCTCGGCGTCGGCGCGTCGGGGTCGAAGCAGGTCACGGTGTAGCTCCTCGTGCCCTCGGGGGCGCCGCTCCACTCCAGGGCGGGGGAGGTGTTGCCGTGCTCGGCCACCTGGTCGTCCTTCAGCGGCTGGCCGTCGGCCACGTCCGGGCTCGTGACGGTGAAGCTCGCGGCGGCGGGCAGAAGCGGGTAGGGGTCGGGGCTCACGGGGCGGTCGAGCGACATCGGTCCTCCTGGCGGTCGGCTCACAGATCGGTGCGGACCCCTCGAACCTAGTCCGTCCTTCGGGCCCGCCCCAGGGTCGGGTCGCCCCGGCACGAGACAATGCTCGCGTGCACGAGACCAGGCCCCCTGCCGACCAGCCCGACGACGCCTTCGAGCCGGCGGATGAGCTCACGCCGTACCCCGCCGGGCTGATCCTGCGGGGCCGGCGCGTCGTGGTCGTGGGCGGCGGACAGGTGGCCCAGCGGCGGGTCCCCACCCTGCTGGCGGTCGGTGCGGACGTCGTGGTGGTCTCACCCCACGTCACGCCGGCCATCGAAGGACTGGGCGCGGAGATCACCTGGCATCAGCGGCCCTTCGAGCCCGCCGACCTCGAGGGCGCCTGGTACGTCCTGGCCGCGACGGACTCCGCCGAGGTCAACGAGGCGATCAGCGTCGCTGCCGAGGAGCGCAGGATCTTCTGCGTGCGCTCCGACGACGGCAGCCGCGCGAGCGCATGGACGCCGGCGGTGGGGAGGTACGACGGCGTCACTGTCGCGGTGTTGAGCAACCGCGAGCCGCGTCGCTCTGCGGCCGTGCGCGACGCGGTCGTGGAGGGCTTGCGGGAGGGCAGCATCGGCGCGCGCACTGAGCGGACCCACAGCCCAGGGGTCACGCTGGTCGGCGGTGGCCCGGGCGATCCTGAGCTGATCACCGTCGCCGGCCGCAAGGCCCTGATGGAGGCCGACGTGGTCGTGGCCGACCGCCTCGCCCCGCGCGAGCTGCTCGCCGAGCTGCCCGCGGACGTCGAGCTCATCGACGTGGCGAAGCTGCCCCGTGGTCGCTCCGCCGCCCAGGAGGAGATCAACCGGGTCATCGTCGACCACGCCTTGGCGGGCAAGCGGGTCGCGCGCTTCAAGGGCGGCGACAACTTCGTCTTCGGCCGCGGCTACGAGGAGATCATCGCCTGCCGTGAGGCCGGCGTACCGGTCACCGTCATCCCCGGTCTCACCTCACCGGTGTCGGTGCCCGGCCTGGCCGGCATCCCGGTCACCCACCGCGGCGTGACGCACGAGTTCACCGTCATCTCCGGCCACCTGCCGCCGGGGCACCCGGAGTCGCTGACCAACTGGACGGCCGTCGCCCAGTTGCACGGCACGCTGGTCCTCATGATGGCCGTGGAGAACGCGCCCGCGATCGCCTCGGCGCTGCTCGCCGGCGGCCGCGACGCGTCGACGCCTGTCGCTGTCGTGTGCGACGGCTCGATGCCGACCGAGCGGACGGTCCTGGCCACGCTCGGCACCCTCGAGAAGGTCCTGGAGACCGAGGCGGTCCGCCCGCCGGCGATCATCGTCGTCGGCGAGGTCGTCCGCGTCGCCCACCCGCAGGCGTTCTGACGGCGAGCCTCAGTCGCGCGGCTCGCAGATCACCAGCGGGATCTCCCGCGTGGTGCGCCGCTGATAGGACGCATAGCCCTTGTACGTCGACACCACCTGAGGCCACAGCTGCGCCTTCTCCTCCGGCGTCGCGATGCGGGCGTGCCACCGCGTCTCCCTGCCGTCGTGCCGCAGCACGATCTCGGGGTTGGCGCGCAGGTTGAGGTACCAGTCGGGGTGCCGCTCATCGCCACCCTTGGACGCCACCAGGACGACCCGGTCGGGCTCGAAGATCGGCGCGGTGAGCATCGTCCAGCGCGGCAGGCCGGACTTGCGGCCGATGGTCTGCAGGTCGACGGTCTTCATGCCCATCGTGGTGGCCAGCAGCCGCCCACCGGTGAGCCGCAGCAACAGCCGGTGACTGCCGCTCATGCTCTTGAGGAACGTGTCGAAGGCGCGCTCGCGAAATCCCATGGCCTGAGCCTAGGCCCGGCATCGCCGTCCGCTGTCGACCTGCCAGGTGCCGTCGGGCCCTCGGACGACGTGCACGATGTACCGCTCAGCTGCGACGGAGGCCTCGCCCTTGGTGCTCTCCACGACCCGCCATCCTGTGAGCGGCAGGGCGACGAGAGTCCCGCCGTTGTGTGCCGCGAACGCGCGTGCCGCGGCCAGCGGCGTCGCCTCACCGCCGGTGGCGGAGGCCAGCGAGAGGGCGAACCCGTCCGTGTCGGCGCAGGGGCTGCGAGCGGCGTCGCCGCTCCCGTGGGCCGCGCCCCACGCGGCGAGCGCGACGGCCGCGACCAGCACGGCAAGAGTCGCTGGGAGTGGGGTCATGCTGCGAGTGTGCGCCGTCGGTACGCCGGGCGGAAGGGGGAGACAGGTGCGCGTGGAAGGCCGCGGGCGCCCGGTGCCGACGCCCCTAACGCGTCGCGTAGAACGTCACAGCAGTCGCGGCCGCGACGTTGAGCGAGTCGACGCCAGGCTCCATCGGGATCTTCACGCGGTGGTCGCAAGCGGCTGCGGTCTTCGGGTGGACGCCCTGGCCCTCGGTGCCGAAGATCATCGCCAGCGCGGGTAGGTCCAGGCCGACGAGGTCGTCGAGGGTGAGGGCGTCGTCGGAGAGGGTGAGGGCAGCCGTGGTGTAGCCGTGTGCGCGCAGGTCGGCGAAGAGCTCGGGCATCGGACCGGACCGCGTCCACGGCACGCTGAAGACGTTGCCCATGCTGGTCTTGATCGCGCGGCGGTACAGCGGGTCGGCGCACGTGCGGGTGACGATGACCGCACCGACCCCGAGGGCTGCCGCGTTGCGGAACGCGCTGCCGACGTTCCCATGGTCGACCAGGCCCTCGAGTACGACGACACGCGCTCGGCGCCGGCCGGCGGCCATCGCCGAGGCCTGCTCGAGGACCTGGGACACCGGCGGCAGCGGGCGCCGGTGCAGCGAGGCGAGCGCTCCACGGTGCACATGGAATCCGGTGACGGCCTCCGCGAGCTGCTCGCTCACCACGTAGCAGGGCGCGTCCGAGGCCGCGAGCACGTCGGCGAGTCCTGGCAGCCAGCGCGGCGCCATCAGGAAGGAGCGGGCGGCGTGGCCGGCGGCGCGGGCCCGGCGCACCACCTTCTCGCCCTCGGCGAGGAACAGTCCCTGGGCGGCCTCGAGCGACTTGCGCAGCTCGACGTCGCGCAGGTCCCGGTAGTCCGCGAGGCGCGGATCGTCCGGGTCGTCGATCTCGATCAGGTCCGCCACGAGCTGCGGGGGGATCAGGCCGGCCACTGGGCCGGATAGTCGGCGGCCGCCTTGTCGTGCTGCTTCTGCAGCTTCTTGCGGGCCTTCGTCGAGATCCGGTCACCGAAGACGGTGCCAAGCGTGTGGTCGGTCTCGTGCTGGAGGCAGCGCGCCAGCAGGCCGTCACCCTCGAAGTGCACCGGCGAGCCATCGAGCCCCACGCCGTCGACGGCCGCACGGTCGGGACGGGCACAGTCGACGAACGCGCCGGGGAAGGAGAGGCAGCCCTCGGCGTCCTCGTCCAGGACGCGCTCGCGGCCCTCGGGCAGGGTCAGCACCGGGTTGCAGACGACGCCGACGGTGCGCACGCCGCTCGCATCCGGGCAGTCGAAGACGAACATCGCGACGTCCTCGCCGATCTGGCAGGCGGCCAGGCCCACGCCCTCGGCCGCGTACATGGTCGCGACCATGTCGGCGGCCAGGGCGCGCAGCGCCTCGTCGAAGACCGCGACCTTCGCCTGCGGGCGGTGCATCACCGGGGTGCCCCAGCGGGTCATCGGGCGCACCGCCCCACCGGTCGGCAGCGGGCCGTAGGGGGCATTGACCTGGTCGGCGGCGGTGTCGTCCACAGGAGGCAGCCTAGCGGTCACGATGGATGTGAGCCGCCCCACCGCGGGTCCTGTAGACCGGTGTGTAACTGAGAGTTACAGTTTCGCCATGTCCCTCCTCCACAAGCTCAGGGGCGGCGGCCGACACGGCGTCCCGTCCGGTGAGAACAGAGACCCGATCGGGCTGGCGGTCGCCGGCCTCAACCGCCTGGCGCGCAGCGAGCTGCTCGACGCGTGGGGCATCCGACGCCAGACGGAGCAGACCGTCTACGCCGTGACCCGCACCGGCTTCAAGGTCGCCACGAACGCCGGACGCACCTTCCAGCGCGCAGGCAGCCGCGCCAAGGCCGGCGTCCGCGTCCCGAACGCGACTCCGCCGGGCGTCTTCGACCTGACGCCGACCGAGGACGAGCAGATGCTCGTCGACGTCGTCAGCGAGTACGCCGAGGAGATCGTGCGACCCGCCGCGGCCGAGGCCGACGCGTCGTGTCAGGCGCCGGCGGAGGTGCTGGCGGCCAGCCTCGAGATCGGACTGCCGATCCTCGGCGTCCCCGAGGAGCTCGGCGGCATCTCCGAGACCCGCTCGGCGACAGCGGGGACGCTGGTGGCCGAGGCTCTCGCCAAGGGGGACATGGGGCTGGCCGTCGCGGTCCTGGCGCCGGGTGCTGTCGCGACGGCGTTGGGGCTGTGGGGCACTGACGCGCAGCAGCAGACCTACCTCACCGCGTTCACCGAGGCGGAGCAGACCGGCAAGAGCGTGCCGGCGGCGAGCCTCGCGCTGAACGAGCCGACGGTGCTGTTCGACGTACTGTCGCCGGCGACGACCGCTGTGCGGCAGGGGAACCACTTCGTCATCTCAGGGGAGAAGTCGCTGGTGGCCCGCGGCGCGGACGCCGAGCTGTTCATCGTGGGTGCGAGCCTGGAGGGCAAGCCGACGCTGTTCCTCGTCGAGTCCTCCACCGCCGGCCTGAGCGTGGAGGGCGACCCGGCGATGGGGGTCCGCGCGGCCGGCATGACCAGACTGGTCCTCTCGGACGTGACGGTCCCGGCGGACGCGGTCCTCGGCGAGACCGACGGCAGCACCTACACCGAGTGCGTGCGCCTGTCCCGGCTGGCGTGGTGCGCGCTGGCCCTCGGCACCGCGCAGGCCGTGCTGGACTACGTCACGCCGTACGTGAAGACGCGCGAGGCCTTCGGCGAGCCGATCGCCCACCGTCAGGCGGTCGCGTTCATGGTGGCCAACATCGCCATCGAGCTCCAGGCGATGCGGCTGGTCACCTACAAGGCCGCCTCTCGGGTGGCCCAGGGCATCGATGCCACCCGTGAGATCGCGCTCGCGCGCAAGCTGTGCGCCGAGAAGGGCATGCAGATCGGCCTGGACGGCGTCCAGCTGCTCGGCGGCCACGGCTTCACCAAGGAACACCCCGTCGAGCGCTGGTACCGCGACCTGCGGGCCATCGGGATCATGGAAGGGACGGTGCTCGTCTGATGGCGATCAACCTGGAGGACCCGAAGAAGATCCGCCCGTTGCGCGACCAGGTGCACCAGGTCGCGATGAACATGCTGCGTCCCATCTCGCGCAAGTACGACAAGCTCGAGCACGCCTACCCCAAGGAGCTCGACATGCTCGCGGCGATGGCCGACGGCCTGGCCGAGTCGGGGGCGGGCGAGGGTGCCGGAGCGACCGGCGTACGCCGTGACGCGGCCGAGGGCGACGACGGCAGGGTCAAGAACGGCTCCAACCTCGCCTCGGTGATGACCATCGCCGAGATGTGCTGGGGCGACGTCGGCCTGCTCCTCTCGATGCCTCGCCAGGGTCTGGGCAACTCGGCGATCGCCTCGGTCGCGAACGACGAGCAGCTCGAGCGCTTCAACGGTGTGTGGGCCTCGATGGCGATCACCGAGCCGGCGTTCGGGTCCGACTCGGCCCAGGTCTCGACCACGGCGGTGCGCGACGGCGACCACTACGTGCTCAACGGCGAGAAGATCTTCGTCACCTCCGGCGAGCGCTCCGATGCGGTCGTGGTGTGGGCGACGCTCGACAAGTCGCTGGGCCGTGCCGCGATCAAGTCGTTCGTGGTGCCGAAGGGCACGCCCGGCCTGAAGGTCGAGCGACTCGAGCACAAGCTGGGCATCAAGGCCTCCGACACCGCGACGATCACCTTCACCGACTGTCGCGTCCCCGCGGAGAACCTGCTCGGCAGCCCCGAGATCAACACCAGCGAGGGGTTCGCCGGTGCGATGGCGACCTTCGACAACACCCGTCCGCTGGTGGCAGCGATGGCGGTGGGCTGTGCGCGGGCCTCGCTCGACCTCACGCGCGACCTGTTGGCGAAGGCGGGTGTCGCGGTCGACTACGACCGGCCGGCGAGCGTGCAGTCGGCAGCCGCGGCGAAGTTCCTCCAGCTCGAGGCCGACTGGGAGGGCGCCTACCTGCTGACGCTCCAGGCGGCCTGGATGGCGGACAACCGCAAGCCGAACTCGCTGGAGGCCTCGATGGCCAAGGCGAAGGCGGGTCGCGTCGGCTCGGACATCACGCTCTCGTGCGTGGAGCTGTGCTCCTCGGTCGGCTACGGCGAGGGCGAGCTGCTCGAGAAGTGGGCCCGTGACTCCAAGATCCTCGACATCTTCGAGGGCACCCAGCAGATCCAGCAGCTCATCGTCGCCCGTCGCGTGTTGGGGCTGAGCAGCTCCGAGCTCAGGTAGGGGCCTATCCTCGGGCGTCGTGACCGTGTTGGTTGTGTCAGCGACGCCCGAGGAGGCCACCCACGTTCCCGAGGGGATGCGGGTCATTGTCACCGGCGTCGGCAAGGTCCGCGCTGCCGCCGCCGTCGCTGCCACGCTTGCGGTGGATCCCTCCATCACCGAGGTGGTCAACATCGGCTCCGCCGGCGCGCTGCACGACCACCTCGAGGGTCTGCACGTGATCGGCTCGGTCCTCAACCACGACCTGTCGGCCGACGCCCTGCGGGCCTTCGGCTACGACCCGCAGGAGTGGCTCACCGTGGGTGACGCCGACGGGCTGCGGCTCGCCACCGGCGACGTCTTCGTGTCCGACCCGGCCGTGCGTACGGCGCTGGCCGCCCGCGCCGATCTGGTCGACATGGAGGGCTATGCCGTGGCGTGGGCCGCCCGCGCCGCCGGCGTACCGGTCCGACTGGTCAAGCACGTGTCGGACCGGGCCGACGAGGGCGCCCTGGACTGGCCCACGCTGGTCGAGATCAGCGCGGTGGCGCTGGGGGAGTGGCTCGCGGCCTATGCGCCGCCGGCGTGCATCCCCGGCAGGTCGTCGCCGTAGTCCCGCTCCACCTCGTGGGCGATGCTCGGCGGGATGTGCGGCGCGGGGCCATGCGGCTCCACCGGGACGTCGGCCACCGCCTCCGCCTCCGGTGGCTCCGGGTCGAGTCGCGCGGCGGCGGTGCGCTGCTCCTCGGCCGTGTCCTCGCTGGGCTCGACCGGGTGCGCCTTCGACACGGGGACCGGCTTCACGTCGGTCGGGGCCGGCTGGGCCGCGTCGTCGGGCGGGTTCACCAGCCCGCGCACGATGCTGACGCCGTCCTTGACGGTCCGCACAGGGTGGAGGCCGGCGCCCACGAGTACGGCGGCCGCGCTCGCGCCTCGTCGGGCGATGAGTCGGGCCTCGGCGGCGGCCTCGGCGATGACTGGCATGGGGGCTCGCTTCGATTCGCTCACCGCAATCCCGTACCCACCCGAGGCGCGGGTACGCACCGATGAGACGAGGGTCGCTCAGGAACGCGAGCTGCGCGCGGTGCGGCCACGGACGATGCCGACGAACGTCTGGACCCGCGGGTCCTCGTCATCGATCCGCCAAGCCAGCCCGACCTTCGTCGGCGGCAGGTCCAGCACCGGTCGTGCGACGACATCCTTGCGGTGGAAGAGCCGTGCGACGGAGGCGGGCACGATCACGATGCCGCCGCCCGAGGCGGCGACCTCGATGGCGTCCTTGGCGCCCATCGGCGGCCAGCGGCGCTGCTCGACGCGCGGTGTCCAGCCCGACGGATGGGGAAGGACGAGCTGCTCCTCGGCGAGCTCCTCCAGGCTGACGTCCTCGGCCAGCGACAGGTAGTGCTCGCGGCTGACGACGGCGACCTGCTGCTCGTCGTATAGCGGGATGCAGTGCAGCCCGGCGCGGTCGATCGGGAGCCGCACCAGCGCCATCGACGCGGTCCCGGCGTGCAGGCCGTCGAGCTGCTCCGCCTCCTCGACGGGGAGGAGCTCGAGTCGCTCGGGGGTGCGCTCGCGCCACGTGCGCGCCCACTTGTCGGGGGTAGCGCCGGTCACGAAGGCGACGGTGAAGGTCACAGCGCGATTATGCCGTCGCCCAGGAGTGCGGCCGCCCACGCCCGGATTCGTGTCCGGGCGGTCACACTGCTAACGTTCACTTCGCACTCGCGCGGGTGGCGGAATAGGCAGACGCGCTAGCTTGAGGTGCTAGTCCTCGTATAGAGGGTGGGGGTTCAAGTCCCCCCTCGCGCACGCGATTGCACAGAGGCCCTGACCGGCGAAAGCCCGGTCGGGGCCTCTGTCATTCGGGCTGCGGATGCCGCCGATCGGGCAAGACAGCCGCGTGCCGCTGGGGCTCAGGAGATGGCGAGGCGGGAGACCGACGCGCACGGGATCGCGGCGCGACGGACGAAGGTCGCGAAGTCCTCGGCCGTCAGGGGCCTGGCCATGAGGTAGCCCTGGATCTCGGGGCAGCCGAGGTCGGCGAGCGTCCGGCGCTGGTCGGGGGTCTCGACCCCCTCGGCGATGGCGATGATGCCCGAGACGCGGGCGAGCCGGACGACGGCGGCGACGATCTCGGCGTCCACGGGGCTGCCACCGAGGCCCTGGGTGAAGGAGCGGTCGATCTTGATGACGTCGACGGGGAGCTCCTTGAGATAGGAGAGCGAGGAGTATCCGGTGCCGAAGTCGTCGATGGCGACGCGTACGCCGAGGTCGCGCAGGGCCATCACGGTGCGGGTCGAGCTGGCGATGTTGCTCATCAACGCCGTCTCGGTGATCTCCAGGCACAGTTGGGAGGGCCGCAGGCCGGTCCGTGCCAGGGTGGCGGCCACCTGGTCCACGATGTCGGCACGGCTCAACTGGTGCGGCGAGAGGTTGACGCTGATCGTCATGCCCGGCCTGAGGATCCGGCGCCTGTCCCACTCCACGGCCTGACGGCACGCCTCCTCCAGCACCCACGCGCCGATCGGCACGATGAGCTCGGTCTCCTCGGCGAGCGGGATGAACTCCAGCGGCGGGACCAGCCCGGTGGGGGAGTTCCAGCGCACCAGGGCCTCGGCTCCGAGCGTCACCCCGGTGTGGGTGTCGAGGATCGGCTGGTAGTGGAGGATGAACTCCCCACGCTCGAGGGCTTGGCGCAGTCCCGACTCGCGCTCGAGACGAGACCGCGCGTCCTCCCCGACGCCACGGGAGAAGACCTGCACCCGCCCGCGACCCGCCTGCTTGGCGACGTACCCGGCGGTGTCCGCGGCGGCGAAGAGCGCCTCGCAGGTGGGGGCCTCGTCGGAGGTCGCGATGCCGATGGACGCGCTGACGAAGAGTTGGTGGCCCTCGACGGTGCACCCCTGCGCCAACGAGGCCAGGAGCTCCTCGGCGACCTGCACCGCCTGCTCGGTGCTCTCCACGTCCTCGAGCAGCACAGCGAACTCGTCGCCGCCGATCCGGGCGCAGGTGTCCTCGGGGCGGACGGCGGCGCGCAGGGTGTCGGCCACATCGGCCAGCACCCGGTCGCCCGCCGGGTGGCCGTAGGAGTCGTTCACCAGCTTGAAGCGGTCCAGGTCGACCATGAGCAGCGCGTGCCTGGTGCCGTATCGCTTGCTGCGGGCCAGGGCGTGCTCGAGACGGTCCTCGAACAGACGGCGGTTCGGTAGCTCGGTCAGGGAGTCGTGGAAGGCGAGGTAGGTCAGACGCTCCTCCAGTGCCTTGCGCTCACCGATGTGGCGCAGGACCAGGACGAGCCCCGTCTCCGGCGCAGGCAGGGTGGCGGCGCTGAAGGCGATCGGAACCTCGCGCTCGCCCACGACGAGCGTCGCGTCGTCATCGCTGGAGCTGCACCGCTCCCGGGCCAAGGAGCCGATGTCGAGGCGGCCGGTCCCGCGGCGGATCAGCAGCACCTCGTCCGCCGCCCGGCCGACCACCTCGGCGGAGACAGCGAGCAGGCGGCGGGCCGCGGGATTGGCGAAGGTGATGTGACCTTCGGAGTCGATCGCCAAGACGCCCTCGGTCTGGGCGTCGGTGATCGCCGTCAGGTGCGCGAGCAGGTGGGAGGTCCGCAGGGTCTGACCACCCACGGCGGCCAGCGTGTGCAGCATGTCACGCTCGTTGCCCTGCCAGGTGCCACCGCCGATGCGTCCCATGACCTGCAGAACCGTGTCGCCGTCGAGCGCCACCCTGAGTGCGCCCGGTGTCAGCGGTGCACTCGCCGGCTCGATCGAGGCGGAGTCGGCGTGGAGCAGGGTGCGCGCCGCGGTGATCATCTGGTGACGCACCTCGTCGGGCACCGCGGAGTCGCGGATCGCGACGACCGCCTCCTGGAGTGCCTCGGCGGCGGCACGAGCCTGTCGCTGCACCACGACGGCGATGTAGGCGCGCTGGATGGTCCAGCCGAGGAGAACAGCCGGTACGGCGGCGACCGGGTGGTCGTGCACCGCGACACCGGCGACGACGCCGAGGAGCAGGGCTCCGACCGACGAGGCGCCGCGGCTGCGCCACTGCTCCACCACGCCCCGGACGAAGGGGTGCCCCGCGGCGAGCCGCACGATCGCGGCCACGGCGACCGACGAGGTGAACGCGAAGACCAGCGCGCCCGCGACGCATGCCCCGATCGCAGCGGCGGAGAGCGGGCCCTCTACCCGAGCGCCGCCCACGTGGGCCACGCCGTACCCGGCGAGGGCGGCGAGCACCGTCTGGCCGACGTTGAACATCGACTTGACCGGGGAGCGCCGAGCCGAGACGTTTCCGGCCAGTGAGGCGACCGCCACCGCGATGGCGGCCTCGAAGGGGGAGAGCGCCAGCACGATGGGCACGAAGAGGGCATCGTCGAGTTGGTCGGAGTCGACCGTGCCGAGCCTGTGCACCAGCCGCGTCGGGCGGACATGGGTGTAGGTCAGCAGGGCGGTCAGGAGGCACCACGACACCGGGTGGACCACCACGAAGTCGCTCAAGAGACCGGCCGCTGCTGTAGCTGCCACCGCGAGGAGGCAGACGATGACGCACAGCGCCGTGACAGCGGGCCCGGTCAGGACCCAGGGCCGGCCGGGTGACCGGCCGGCCCGGGTCCTCAGTTCCATGCGGTCGACCAGAACCCTGCTGAGGCCCACCCGGATGCGTTCCACGCGGTGGAGTTCCAGGCCGTGGAGTTCCAGGCGGTGGAGTTCCAGGCGGTGGAGTTCCACGCGGTGGAGTTCCACGCGGTGGAGTTCCACGCGGTGGAGTTCCAGGCCGTGGAGTTCCACGCGGTGGAGTTCCACGCGGTCGAGTTCCACGCGGTCGAGTTCCACGCGGTCGAGTTCCAGGCCGTGGAGTTCCAGGCCGTGGAGTTCCAGGCGGTCGAGTTCCACGCCGTGGAGTTCCACGGCGCCGCCTGCCAGGTGGTGCCGTCGCCACCGGACGGCTTACCGCCGAGCGCGAGGGAGCCCTGCGAGGCGGCCGGCGAACCCGAGCCGTCCGAGGCGGCCAGCCCGCCGTTCGCCGGCGCAGCGTTCGGCGCCGCGAGGAGGGCACTGATGTTGAGCGTGCCGGCGCCTTGCGCGGTGGCGGGCGCACCGGCCAACGGAGTCGCGGTCGCGGCGAGCTGTGCCTTGACGACGTTGTTGGAGAGGCCGGGGCGCTGCTGGAGGAGCAGCGCGGCCGCTCCGGCCACCTGCGGCGCGGAGAAGGACGTGCCGGAGCCGCGGAAGTAGATCGGGTCGATGCGGGCGGCCGGATAGGACGTGTCCACCGTCGAGCCGCTGGACCGCGACGAAACCACGTGCGCTCCGGGCGCCACCAGGTCCGGCTTCGCGACGCCCGCTGCAGTCGGACCGGTCGAGGAGAACGGCGCGACAGTGTCGTCAGCGGTCGAGGGGGTCGTGGCGTCGTCGCTGGCGCCGACGGTGATCACGTAGGGGTCATCGCCGGGCTTGCTGATGCCTGCGGCGCCCGAGTTCCCCGCCGCGACGGTGACCACCAGGCCGGCACGCCAGGCGCCCTCGACCGCGGCGTCGAGGGGGTCGACCCGCCAGTTCTGAGTGGAGTCGGTGCCGAGCGAGAGGTTCAGGATGCGGATGTGGTCCGCAGCGGCGTGGTTGACCGCCCACTGGATGGCGGCGATGACGCGCAGGATGTCGCTGGAGCCGTCGGCACCGGCGACCTTCAGCGACACCAGGTTGACCCCGGGGGCGATGCCCTTGACCGCCCCGTTCGAGGCTGCCCCCGACCCGGCGATGATGCCGGCCACGAAGGTGCCGTGTCCGAAGCTGTCGGTGGTGTAGCTGCCCTCGCCGGAGAAGTCGTACCCGTCGATGACCTTGCCGGCCAGGTCGCCCCGCACGTCGATGCCGGTGTCGACCACCGCGACGGTGACGCCGGAGCCGTCGAGGCCGGCGCTCCAGGCGCTGGGTGCGCCGTCGACCTGCGGGTAGACGGCGGAGGCGTCATGGCTGCCCGCACCCCAGTCGGCGTCGCTCACGTGCACCGCGGAGTCGACGGTGACGGTGAGCCCCTGCGCCGCCCAGGCCGCGCGCTGGGCAGCGGTCGCTCGGACAGCGAACCCGTGGATGAGCGGGAGGTCGAGGGCGCCCGGCTGAGCGGCCATCGCCTTGCGGACCGCCGCCAGGGGAGCTGACGGCCCGGTCACGATGACGGTCTTCGCGCCACGACCGACGTGCTGGGCGACCGCGGCACTCGCCGTCGTCGAGGACTCCGGCGCGGTCTGTGCGAGCGCGGGCGGGCTTGCCATCAGGACCGTGGAGACGAGTGACACCCCTGCCGTCCATGCGGCAAGTCTCGTCAATGGCGCAGCGCGCCTCCATGCGTCGAACATGCACATCTCCATCCAAGAGAGCCCGACAGTTCGGCGTCAGTGGACTGATCCGGACCGTGGGGCATATCACCTCAGGCAAGCCGAGCGGGCAGCTCGCGGCGAGCTGATCCACGTGTCACATCGGCCGCCCATGAGCGCTCTGAAGGAGTTTCGCTGCAACGTTTTGGGAGGTTCGTCGGGCAGGCCTGCGGCCAGGTCACTGCCCGGCGGCGGACCGCGCGGCGCGCATCGCCTCGACACCCTCGTCGGTGCAGAATCCGCCCAGACCCTTCTTGAGGCACAGCAGCCCCAGCAGGTGCATGTCGTCGTCGACCACGGCGATGCGGCGCAGGCCGGTGCCGGCCATCGCCTCGCGCAACGGCCCGACGGGTACGTCGGGACCGATCGTGCGGCCCTGCAACGACGCGACCGAGATCGCCGGGCGGTCCGCGGTCGCCCCGTCATGGAGGTCATGGAGATCGTGGAGGTCGGGGACGTCGTCACGGGTGAGCGCCGCGAGGAGCACGCCGTCCTCGACGAGCAGCAGCAGGTGCGTCTTGGGGCTGGTGTCGAAGATCGCGCGTGCCTGGCCCAGCGTCAGGTCGGCCGGGTGCACGGTCGGATGACGCAGCATCGCGTCCCTGACCGTCAGCGCGCCCGATCCCGCGGTCATGGCCTACGCCTGGAGGAGGGCGGCGACGACGTCGGCGTACATCGTGGACTTGATCTTGCCCAGCGTCTCGGCGTGCTTGCCCTGCAGCCCGCAGACGCGGGCGCTCGCCACGGAGAGCAGGTCGTCCTCGCCCGCGACGCCGTCGACGAGGCCGGCGGCGAGCGCGTCGGGACCGCCGAATCGGGTGCCCGTCGTCATGGCGTCGACGGCAGTGCGCGGCGACACCTTGACCTGGATGAGCGCCGCCATGCCGGTGGAGAACGGGATCCGGATGTCCACCTCGGGGAAGCAGAAGAATCCGCGGTCAGCCCGCATGACTCGCCAGTCGAAGGCGAGCGCGAGCATGGCGCCGGCGCCGAACGCGTGCCCGTTGACGGCCGTCGCGGTGGGCACCGGAAGCGTCAGGATGCGGGCGTAGAGCCGCTGCACCTGGGCGACATAGGAGTCGAACTCGTCGGGATGCTGCGCGACCCAGTCCAGGTCGAGCCCGTTGGAGTAGAACTTGCCCCGGCCCGTCGCCACCAGCGGCGCAGGAGCCGCGACCACCTCGTCGAGCGCCGCGTCGATCGCGCTCATCCAGTCGGGGCTGAACCGGTTCTCGCTGTCCCCGAGGTCGAGGAGGTGGAGGCCATCGCGGCTGGAGAGCTCGGGCATGGTCATGCCACCGTGGTTGCTGCGCTGCGCTGCATGGCCACGACGCTACCGCCTCCCGCTCGGGCGCGAACGCCCGGGAGCCGACGGTTGGGAGCAGGCGCTCGGTGCAGGCGCTCGGAGCAGGCGATGCTGACCACCGTGGCACCATCGCAGGCATGGGCGAGGCTGATGAGGTGCAGCGAGAGGACTTCGACACGTTCGTGGCCGACCTGGACTATCCGGTCTTCGTCGTCACAGCCGCCGCCGGCGACGAGCGAGACGGCTGCCTCGTCGGCTTCGCGACGCAGGTCAGCATCGACCCGCCCCGGCTGCTGGTGTGCCTGTCGGTGGCCAATCACACCACGTCGATCGCACGGCGGGCGGAGTTGCTCGCGGTCCATGTCCTCGACGCGCGTGAGCACCCGTTGGCCGAGCACTTCGGGGCGCTGACCGGGGACGAGGTGGACAAGCTCGCCGGGATCGCCTGGCACGCCGGCCCCGGCGGCGTACCGATCCTGGAGGAGTGCCCGCGCCATCTGGTCGGCAGGGTCCTGGAGCGGATGGAGCTCGGCGACCACATCGGCCACCTGCTGGAGCCCGTGGCGATCGCGACCTCCACCGACGGGGGCCAGGAGCCGCTCGGCTACGACGACGTCAGCGACGTGGAAGCGGGCCATCCGGCCTAGCGGTGCCGGGGGAACTCCACGACCTGCTGGAACGTCGGCCGGTTCTGCCAGTCGATTGGCGGCTGGCCGACGATGCCGAGTGCCCGGTGCCAGATCGCGTCGTACTCGGGCATCGTCTGCTTCGCCGCCTTGGCGGCCGTCGAGACGGTCCAGGCCGACACGTCCGTGGTCCCGTTGGCGGCCACGAGCGCGTCGTACGTCGCCTGCAGGGCGCTGTCGATCGCAGCCGGACAGGTCGACGGTCCGCCACCGCACTCGTGGCGCCGCAGTGCGCCGGTGAACCCGTCGGCCGGATGTCGGCCGAGCAGTTGCTGGAGCGTGGAGGCGGCGTAGCTCTCCCAGCCCGACTCGTCGTAGGCCGAGCCCAGGTGTGAGCCACCGGAGTCGGGACTGTTGACCCACTGCATCGGAACCACGTCGTAGCCCGGTGCGACAGCACCGCCGGTGGAGGCGACACCGCCGACGCCGCCGCTGGCGAAGATGGGGTCGTAGAGCGCCCGGATGAGGTTGTCGTAGAGCTCATCGGAGATCGCCACTGCGGCGGCATCCTCGTACTGCGTCGCCGAGGCCGTCGCCTTGCGCCGGTGCGCACCGGCGGCGATCCAGGCCTTGAGCGTGGCCAGCATCGTGGCGACGCCCGCGGGCTGCGGCCGCTCGCCGGCGTACTTCACCAGCAGCGGCATGACCGTGAGGCCGTCGAGGTCCTGGCTCGCGGCCGTCTCCATCGCCTTGACGACATCGGCCCGCGTCACCTTGTCGTGGGTCGCCCGCAGCTGGCGCCGCAGCGCCGACACGAGGAGCTGGGACCGGTAGGTCTGGCCGTAGTGGTACTCGCCGTCGTTGGCTACTCCCGGCGCGGGCTTGTTGTTCCACGAGACGAAGTAGCCGCGCTTCGGGTCGAGCTCGTGCGGGTGCTCCCGGGCGGGCAGCCACCCGCGCCACTCCGCCCCACCCGTGCCCCAGGTCGGCAGGGAGGTGTCAGCGTGCGGATTGCGCCGCGGCAGCCGGCCGCTGACGGTGTAGCCGGCGTGCCAGTCGTCGACGTAGAACCAGTTGAACGTGAAGTCGATCTTGGCCGCCGCACGGCGGAAGCTTCGGAAGCCGTGCACGAAGCCCGGCTCGCCGTACTCCAGGAAGCCGATCATCGAGTCGATGTCGTGCCCGTACGTCGAGCGCTGGTTCACGATCGCCACCGGTGCGCCGTGCACCGTCGTCCAGCCCTGCACCACACCGTGCCGGGTCCGGTAGATCTGGTGGCTGATCGTGGCCGGCACGCCGGTGCCGGCCGCCTTCGTGAGAGCCGTCTCGGTGTAGGTCTCGTGGGTCATCGGCAGGCACCGCCCACGGAAGAGGTACGACGTTGCCCGGGCGCCCGGAGTCCCGCCACCTGGACTGCACAGCCGCTCCACGCGCTGGTCGATGAGATCGGTCATCGACGATGTCGCCGACCAGGCGTAGTCCTGGCCACGGCCGAGCTCCACCAGTCCGGTGCCGGGGAACGAGGCGCCCATCGCGGAGTAGTGCGGCGACTGGATCTCCTCCAGGGACAGGATCTGCGGAGCAAAGTAGGACACCTGCGGACCGAACACCGCGATCGGGTGTCCGGACCGGGTGTGGCTGCCGTCCACGACCAGCGCGTTCGACATGGAAGCGGGCAGGGCGGCCAGTGCCTGGATGATGCTGTCGACGACCGTCTGCGTCACCGTCTGGGCCACCTGCTGCGTCGCCCCGGGGACCGCCCCGAGCAGCCCGGACAGGGTCGCCGGGTCGAGGCCGCCGCTGGGCTGACCGGAGGCGTCGGCACATCCGGGGGACGTGGTGGCCGGGCCACCCGTGAGCGTGGTGCTGTCGGGGATCGCGGTGAGGCTGCGCCGCACCGACGCGGTGGGCAGGTCGTAGTCGAAGCGCCTGTCCACGATCGTCATCGGCGCGAGCGGGTCGTCCTGGTGGTTGACCTCCCGGTAGGCCTTCTCACCCGCCGTGCGTCCGTACTTCTTCACCAGGAAGGTCCGTAGGCCCGCATCGGCGGTCTCGAAGCCGCCGCCGCGGCCGAACAGACCACCGATCAGGCCGGCGATCGCGACGGTGTCCGAGACCTTCCACGGCTGGGGCGGCTGCAGCGCCGCGAGATAGTCGGCCGGCAGCAGGGACGGATCGAGCCGGGTGGCGTCGATGTAGGCGTTGACGCCGTCGACGTACCCCTGGACCATCTGGGCGGCGAGCCTGCCCTGGGCGCCGGCCGCGGCGATCGCGCGGTGGTACTGCGCCTCGGCTCGGGCCTCGGTGTACGGCGCCAGCAGCAGCTGGTCGTGGTCCATCTGCTCGAACTCGCAGCTGGGTCCCATGAAGGAGGCGAGCGTGCCCGAGCCGTAGTGCCGCAGCACGTCCATCAGGAACAGGCGGTCCTCGGCCTGGGCGTAGCCCGCGCCGAACGCCGCCGCCCGGTCGGTCTGGCCGTAGATGTGCGGCACGTCGTGGCTGTCGCGGTAGATCGTGACGCCCGTCGTGGGACGCTCCACGCGGCTGACCTGCCCGGCGGGCACGCCGAACGACTCGTCGTCGAAGTAGCTGCTGAGGCCGGCGTCGGTGAGCGAGGGGTAGCCGTAGAGCAGGCCGGCGTACTTGCCGAGCTGGTCGTCGCTGCCTGCCGGCCGCTTCTGGGTGGTCGCCCAGGTGAGGAGGTCGGTGGTGTTCACCAGGCCGTTCTCGCCCGGCGGCAGGATGTAGCCGGCCTGCCCGTCGGCGTAGTCGTGCACCCGGTACGTCGGTCCGCCGCCGCCGGCCGGGTCGGCGGAGGCCGGCGCGAGCGGAGGAGCGGCGACCCCAAGAGCTCCGAGGGACAGGCAGACGGCAGCAGCCCACGTGCGTCGCATGCCGGATGAACGACGCCGGCGGCCCCTGGGTCACGCCCGGAATGAGAACAGGTTCCACCGACCGGGAGCGTAGGCGGCAGGGGGCGTCAGCGGCGACGCAGCCGGGCGGCAACCCGGTCACGCAGCGGCCGCCGTTCGGGCGACGGTCGCGGCACCGGTACGCCGGCGCGCACGACGGGGTGGAAGTCGACCGCCGCGACGGCCGCGTCGAATGCTGCGGCACCGGTCTCACCCGGGCGGAACACGTGGTCGAGGCCGTGCCGGTCCAGGAAGCCGACGTACCGCTCGAACCGCTCGGCGTGGCCGGTCACGGCCGGGCCGTAGTCGGCATCGGCGGCCAGCACCGCCGCGTCGGCGAGCGTCGGATCTCCCAGCGAGCGGACCACGAGGTGGGGGATCTGGTGGTAGCGGGCCAGTTCGAGGGTGCGCGAGTCGTGGGCGAGCACGTAGGCGGGCGTGCCGGCCTGGAGGGCGGCGATGTTGCCGTGGATGCGGGTGCCGAAGCTGAAGTCGTAGCGGCCGAGCTCACCCAGCCAGGCCGTGGGGGTGAGAGCCATCCACGCCCGACCGCCGGCGATGAGGGGGTGCTCGGGATGCGTGGGCAGGAGCGGGTCCCCGCCGCCCTTGCCGGCGTACCTCTCGCCGAGGAGGAGGCCGAGGGTGTGCACGTCCTGGGCGACGTAGTCGAGCCGGTGGTAGCGCTCCATGTTGTGCTGGATGATCGGCCCCATCTCGCTCACGTACGGCGAGAGGTTCAGGGCGATGGGGGAGTCGGCGGTCAGCTCGGGCACCGGCCGCAGGGGCAGGGCGTCGCCGCGCAGGAACATCGACGGGCAGCCGATGATGTCGACCGATGTGTCGGGGAAGCCGAGGCCGAGCAGGTAGTCGCGGGTGAACTCGCCGCGCACCCCGACCGAGGGGCCGCGCTCGAGGAGCGCGCCGACGAAGCGCTTGACCGCCCGGTCCACCTCGTCGCTGTGCTGGGCGTTCCACTCGCCGGCGGCGCTCGCCTGGGCTCCAACGCCGATCACCGTCACCGGGATGTCGAGCCTCTCGATGAGGCCGCTGAGGTCGTCGAGCCGGTCGCGGAAGCTCCATCGGAACGCGTTCGCCAGCGGGATGACCAGGTGGTCGACGTGTTCGTGGTACCAGCCCGGATCCAGCGTGCGTCCCCGCGTCGGGCCCGCCTGCACGTGGTGACCGGTGGAGGCGAGCTGGCGTTCGACAGCGAACGTGTAGAGCAGGTTGCCCAGGTTGTCGCCGAACAGGTTCTGCTCGAACTGCTCCCAGGCGGTCGGGTTGGCGGTCGCCGGCTGGTAGGTCCGCACGTAGACGTTGGGCATAGTATCCCTACTGTATTACATGACTTCGGCGAGCGCTGACCCGATAGCGTAAGCACATGGACTCCGTGGACGTCGCCTCGCAGGCCAACCGCGACCCCGCCGATCGGGACAGCGCCAATCCGGAAAGCGCCGGCCGGGACAGCGGGCCGGCCGCTGAGGTGGTCGACATCTGCCGCGACCTCATCCGGATCGACACCAGCAACCTCGGCGACGACACCGGCCCGGGGGAGCGCAAGGCCGCCGAGTACGTCGCCGGGCTGCTGGCCGAGGTCGGCATCGAGTCCCGGCTGCACGAGCCCGCGACTGGCCGTACCTCCCTGGTGGCGCACTGGGGCGACACCGAAGGCCCCGCGCTACTCATCCACGGACACCTGGACGTGGTGCCCGCCGAGGCGACCGACTGGCGGATCGCACCGTTCGCCGGCGAGATCACCGACGACGGCTACCTGTGGGGCCGGGGTGCGGTCGACATGAAGGACTTCGACGCGATGCTGCTCAGCGTCGTGCGTGCCCGTCAGCGGGCCGGGCGACCTCCCGCCCGCCGGGTGGTGCTCGCCTTCACCGCCGACGAGGAGGCCGGCGGTCACCTCGGTGCGCAGAGGCTGGTCGAGGACCTCCCCGAGGAGTTCGCCGGGGTCACCGAGGCCATCGGCGAGGTCGGCGGCTTCAGCACCACAGTCCGCGGCCGCCGGCTCTACCTCATCGAGGCGGCCGAGAAGGGGATGGCGTGGATGCGCCTGACGGCTCGCGGCACCGCCGGCCACGGCTCGATGATCAACCGGGACAACGCCGTGGCCCGGCTGGCCGCGGCCGTGGCCCGCATCGGGGCCCACGAATGGCCGGTGCAGCTCACGCCCACCATGCAGACCCTGCTCGCGGCGGTCGCCGAGCTCGTCGGCACCGAGGCCACGCCGCAGAACGCGGCCAGCCTCATTGAGGAGTTCGGGCCGGCCGCCCGGATGATCGGGGCCACGCTCGCTCACGTGACCAACCCGACCATGCTGGGTGCCGGCTACAAGGTCAACGTCATCCCCACCGAGGCCACCGCGCACGTCGACGGCCGGTTCCTCCCCGGCTACGAGGACGAGTTCTTCGCCGAGCTGGCCCGGCTGTGCGGCGAGGGCATCGACATCGACTTCGTGTCGAACCAGCCGGGATGGGAGACGCCCTACGAGGGCCGGATCGTGGAGGCGATGACTCGCTCGCTGCTCGCGGAGGACCCGGACGCCGCCGTCGCGCCGTACCTGATGTCAGCGGGCACCGATGCGAAGCACTTCACCAAGCTGGGGATCCGGACCTTCGGCTTCGCGCCGCTGCGGCTGCCCGAGGATCTCGACTTCACCGGCCTCTTCCACGGTGTCGACGAGCGGGTCCCCACCGACTCCCTCGAGTTCGGCGCGCGCGTGCTCGACCGGTTCCTCGACGAGGCGTAGCGCTCAGGCGGCCACGACGCGGTTGCGGCCGCCGGTCTTCGCCTCGTACAGCGCACCGTCGGCGCGGTGCATGATGCTGCTCAGCGGCTCATCGCGCTGACACTCCACGAGTCCGATGGAGCAGGTCTGCCCCAACGGGACCGTACGCCGGATGGTCTCGGCCACCCGCTGGGCGGTGCTGACATCGCGCAGCGCGATCGCGAACTCCTCCCCGCCCCAGCGCGACGCGATGTCGTCGGCCGGCGTTGCCTGCTCGATGGCGCGGGCGAAGGCGACGAGCATCTCGTCGCCCGCGAGGTGCCCGTGGTCGTCGTTGAAGCGCTTGAAGTGATCGAGGTCGACCAGCAGGACCGCCACGGTGCCGTCGACCGCGAGCATCTCGGCCAGGCGCTCCTCCCACTGGCGCCGGTTCGCCAGGCCGGTCAGCGGGTCGGTCGCCGCGAGCCGGGCCAGCTCCGCGCGGGCGAAGCGCAGCTTGACGGTGAGCCACGCCGGCATCTCGGTGGAGGCGGCCCACACGAAGGACCCGATCGCCATCCGGATCAAGAGCTGCCGCGGCGGTAGCGCTGCGTTGATGACCATCAGCGTCAGCAGGGCCGGCGGGATCAGCAGGAGCGAGGTGCCGCGCGGCTGCGTGAGGCCGGCGAAGAGGAAGCCGAGCACGATGGTCGCACCGCACACCGAGGCGGCCGTCGGTGCCCAGATGGCGGCGCAGACCAGGTCGGCAAGGATGCACAGCGGCCACAGCAGCAGCGGAAGGCGGGAGCGGGAGCGCCGTACCAGAGTCCACAGGGCGGTCAGACCCACCACGAGGCCGACGTAGGACCCCACCGACGCGGAGCTCGTCTCCCGGGTCGCCGCGGCGGCGAGGGCGGTGGCGGTCGCGGTCGCGACCGCCACGCCGGCGCCCACGTTGTGCCACACGCGGACACTGACGACCGGGACGGTCGGCCAGGCGAGGCCGGCGCTGCGGATCGCGTTCATCACGATCAGCCTAGGGTGCGCGCGTCGGCGAAGCGAGCAGCGCGGACTCCACCGTTCGGGCAGACCTGCCTAGCCCACCCGGGGCTCAGGCGGTGCGAACCGCCCGGATGATGCGCCGGCGCAGCACCACCCGGCGGGTGCCGTCGGAGGTGATCCTCACCCGGTCCAACTCCCAGCCGCCGTGCTCGGCGCGCTCGACGAGGAGCTTGGCGACCACGTTGCGGGAGAACTCACGGGTGAAGCTGACCTTGTCGAACTCCCACTCCACGCCGGGGCGTGGTGGACGGCGGTCGGGTGCGGCCATCTCGCAAACTCCTCCGTGGCTGGTGCTTCGGCTCTTCAGTCTGCCGACACATCGTCGAGCGCGACGGCGATCTCAGGAGGAAGACTCAGCTCGGCGACGCCGAGGGCCGCGTGGAGCTGTGCGGCGGTGCGGGCCCCGACGATCGGTGCGCTCACACCGGGCCGGTCCCGGACCCAGGCGAGGGCCACCTGGAGCGGCGTCCACCCCAGCCCCTCCGCCGCCCGGCAGACCGCCTCGACGATGCCACGACCGCGCTCGTCGAGATAGGACTCGACGCGCGCCCCGAAGTCGCTGCGCGCGCCGCGGGAGTCCGACGGCGTGCCGGTGCGGTACTTGCCGGTCAGCACGCCGCCCGCGAGCGGCGACCAGGGCAGGATGCCCAGGCCCAGGGCCTGGGCGGCCGGTACGACGTCGTACTCCACCTCGCGCGCCAACAGGCTGTACTGCACCTGCGTGCTGACCAGCGTCGCGCGCCCCGGGACCGCGCGCTGCCACGTGGCCGCCTGGGCGGTCTGCCAGCCGGCGTAGTTGGAGATGCCGACGTAGCGGGTCCGGCCCGAGGTCACGGCGTGGTCGAGCGCCGCCAGCGTCTCCTCGACCGGCGTCTCGTCGGACCACACGTGGACCTGCCAGAGGTCGACGTGGTCGGTCCCGATCCGGCGCAGGGAGCCGTCCAGACCGTCGAGCAGGGCACGCCGGCTGGTGTCGATCTGCCGGGCGCCGCTGCGACGCGAGATGCCGGCCTTCGTCGCGAGGACGACCTCGTCGCGGGCCATGACGTCGCCGAGCAGGCTGCCCACCAGGCGCTCGGACGCGCCGTCGGCGTACCCGGCGGCGGTGTCGACCAACGTCCCGCCCGCCTCGGCGAACGCGACGAGCTGGTCGCGCGCCTCGTGCTCGTCGGTGTCGCGGCCCCAGGTCATCGTGCCGAGGCCGAGGGCCGAGACCTTGAGTCCTGATGCCCCGACGGCCCGCTGCTGCATGAGCAGAAGATAGTCGGCGCGCCAGCCTGGTTGCTTCCAGGCTCGCCGGAGGGCGACCCCCTAGGCTTCAGGCGACCTGCCGCGGACACGAAAGCGAGTCGATGAACTACCTGGACTCCGTCGTGCTGGGGATCGTCGAGGGGCTCACCGAGTTCCTCCCCGTCTCGAGCACAGGCCACCTGACCATCGCGGAGAAGCTGCTCGGGCTGAAGATCGACGACGCCGCCGTGACCGCCTACACGGCCGTCATCCAGATGGGCGCGATCCTGGCCGTCATCCTGTACTTCTTCAAGGACATCGTCGCCATCATCCGCGGCTGGTTCGGCGGTCTGACCGACCCGAGCCGACGCGGCACCATCGAGCACCGGATGGGCTGGTACGCCATCGTGGGCACGATCCCGATCGGCATCGCCGGTCTGCTGCTCAAGGACGTCGTGTCGGGTCCGCTGCGCTCGCTGTGGTGGGTGGGCGGAGCCCTTGTCGTGTGGAGCGCCGTGCTGGTCTGGGCCGAGCGCACCGCAACCCAGGACCGCGTCGAGCGCCAGCTGACCCTCAAGGACGCCATCGTGGTCGGGCTGGTGCAGTGCATCGCACTGGTCCCCGGCGTCTCCCGGTCGGGCGCGACGATCTCCGCCGGCCTGATGCGTGGCCTCGACCGGGTCACGGCGACCCGGCTGAGCTTCTTCCTCTCGATCCCCGCGCTGCTGGCTGCCGGCCTCTACGAGCTCAAGGACGTCCACGGCATCTCCGCGGGGCAGACCATCGTCGGCACGCTCATCGCGTTCGTGGTGGCCTACGCGAGCGTCGCATGGCTGCTGCGGTTCGTCAGCCATCACTCGATCGCGCGCTTCGTCCCCTACCGGGTCGCCGTCGGAGCGATCGTGCTGGCCCTGGTCGCGACCGGGGTGATGAGCGCGACCTGAGCCGGCGCTCGACGAGCCTGTCGGCCCGCTCGGACCGACAGGCTCAGCGGGTCAGGTCGTAGTCGTAGTAGCGGCGCAGGTTGTGCACCTGGATCTCCCGCGGCACGCCGTGCTTCTCCGGCACGAAGAGGTAGCCGCCGCCCAGGTCCATGCCGTGCTTGAAGTAGCCGGCCTTCTTGACGAAGCCGTAGCCGGCGCGGTCGTACACGTGGCCGTCGTATCGCAGGATCCGGGGCTCCGCCGAGGGGCGCATCCGCCACTCGCCGCTCTCGTTGTGGACGTAGTTCAGCCGGATCGCGAGCGCGATTGCGCAGACCGCGAGGAAGCCGACGACCCACAGGGTCTTCTTGAGCGTGGCGTTCACAGCCGCGACGCTAGGCCCGCCAACCTCGACGCAACCTGAACGCCCTGCCTACAGCCTGCCCTGCTACAGACCGTCCGGCTACAGCCAGCCCGACCGTCGGAACCACCACCACAGCCCGGCCACGGTGCCTGCCATCAGCAGCAGTGCGTAGGCGTAGCCGAAGCGCCAGTGCAGCTCGGGCATGTTGTCGAAGTTCATGCCGTAGACGCCCGCCACCAGCGTCGGCACGACGATCAGGGCGGCACCGGCGGAGATCCTGCGCATGTCGTCGTTCTGCTGCACCTGGATGCGAGCCACGTGGGCCTCGAACGCCGAGGTCAGCAACGACGCCAGCGCATCGGTCGCCTCCGTCGCCTGGTTGAGGTGGTCCAGTACGTCGCGGAAGAACGGCCGGATGTCCTCATCGATGTTGTCGTCGGGCCGCGACGGCTCGGCGGTCGCGAAGCGCCGGATCGGCTCGCGCAGCGGCAGCACCGCACGTCGCACCTCCGCGAGCTCGCGCTTGAGGGTGTAGATGCGCTCGGAGTCGCTGGTGCGGGCCGCGGAGAAGACCGACGTCTCGACCTCGTCGACGTCTTGGGTCAGCTCGCTGATCACCTGCAGATAGCCGTCGACCACGAAGTCGGCCACGGCGTACACCGCCGAGCTCGGCCCCTGGGTCAGCAGCCGCCGGTCGTCGGCCTCGAGCAGGTGGCGCGCCGGCGCGAGCTTCGACCCGCGGCCGTGGCGGACGGTGACGACGAAGTCCTTGCCGATGAACACGTTGATCTCGCCGGTCTCGACAGCGTCGTCGGCGTCGACGTACCAGAGCGTCTTGAGCACCAAGAAGATGACGTCGCCGTAGCGCTCCAGCTTCGGACGCTGGTGCGCCTTCACTGCGTCCTCCACCGCCAGCGGGTGGAGGCCGAAGGCGAGCGCGACCTCACTCAGCTCGTGCGCACCGGGCTCGTAGAGGCCGAGCCAGACGAAGTCGCCGGCCGACTCGACCCCGGAGCGCAGGACGTCGTACTGGTGGGGATGGCACTCGAGGTTGACGCGCTCACCGTTGCGGTAGAGCGCGGAGTCGACGATCACACCGCACAACCTAGCTACGCTCACCGTCATGGCCACGCTCATCCTGGTGCGACACGGGCGCACGACCGCCAACGCGAGCGGCACCCTCGCCGGTCGGACCCCCGGGGTGCGCCTGGACGACACCGGCCGCGCCCAGGCGCAGCGGGCGGGGGAGCGGCTGGCCGGCGTCCGCATCGCGACCCTGGTCACCAGTCCGCTGGAGCGGTGCCGGCAGACCGCGCGGGCGGTCCTGGACGCCCAGCCCGGCGACGTTCCTCTCCTCACCGACAAGGCGATCACCGAGTGTGACTACGGCCAGTGGCAGGGCCGCGCACTGAAGGACCTGGCCAAGGAGCCGCTGTGGCGCACCGTGCAGACCCAGCCGTCGGCCGCGGCGTTCCCCGGCGGGGAGTCGCTGCAGGCGATGCAGGCCCGCGCGGTCGCCGCCGTACGCCGGCACGACGCCGCCGTCTCCGCCGCACACGGACCCGACGCGGTGTGGGTGGCCATCAGCCACGGCGACATCATCAAGTCGGTGCTCGCCGACGCGCTCGGCATGCACCTCGACCTCTTCCAGCGCCTCCACGTGGACCCGGCGTCGATGTCGATCATCCGCTACACCCAGACGCGGCCGTTCGTGCTGGCGACCAACAGCCACGCCGGCGACCTCGGCTGGCTCAACCCGCCGGTGAAGAGGTCTCGGCGCCGACGTGGGGCCCTCGGTGCCGGGGACGCCGCCGTCGGCGGGGGAGCCGGACCCAGCGCCGACTCGGACGCGGGCACCTGAGGACGCCGATACGCTGAGGCCATGCCCGTCGTCCACGCATTCGACCCACCCGAGCGCTTCGTCGTCGGCACCGTCGGCGAGCCCGGCGCCCGCACCTTCTTCCTGCAGGCGCGCAGCGGCACCCAGCTGGTCAGCGTCGCACTGGAGAAGCAGCAGGTCGCGGTGCTCGCCGAGCGGGTCGACGAACTGCTCGATGACGTGATGCGCAGCGCGAGCTCGGTCGTGCCGGCCGTTGCGCCGTTCGGGCTCGACGACAACGACCCGCTCGAGCAGCCCATCCAGGAGGAGTTCCGGGTCGGCACCATGACGCTCTCGTGGGACCCCGACGACGAGAGGGTGGTCCTCGAGATCTTCCCCTTCGACCCCGACGAGGCGGTCGAGCTCGACGAGGACGAGGATGAGGACGACGTCGAGGAGAGCGAGGCCCTCGAGGCCCTCGAGGCGCTGGAAGCCCTCGAACCGCTCCTGCCGACCGTCGACGACGAGCCGGAGGAGATGCTGCTGGTGCGCCTGGAGCCGGCGCATGCGCGTGCCTTCGTCAAGCGTGCCGAGCTCGTCGTGGAGGCCGGCCGCCCGACCTGCCCGTTCTGCGGCGGACCGATCGATCCCGCCGGTCACCTGTGTGTGCGGGCCAACGGGTTCAAGCGCCGACTGAGCGACTGACCACGGCGAGATGAGCCAGCCCGCCCTCGACCTGCAGCATGACGAGCTCGTGCTGCACGGGCGCATCACGACCGCCTCCAATGCCACCTTCCTGGGCACCATCGGCGACGTGGCGGTCGTCTACAAGCCGATCCGCGGCGAGCGGCCGCTGTGGGACTTCCCGGACGGGAACCTCGCCCGCCGCGAGGTGGCGGCGTACCTGCTCTCGGAGCTGACCGGGTGGGACGTCGTGCCGGAGACCTGGCTGCGCGAGGGCCCGCACGGGCTCGGGATGGTGCAGCGCTGGTGCGAGATCGACCCGGAGCAGGAGCCGGTCACGATCGTGTCCGAGGGGACGGTCCCGCCGGGGTGGCTGCACGTGTTCGACGGCATCGACGCCGGTGACCGGCCGGTGTCGCTCGTCCACGAGGACAGCGTCGCCCTGCGCCGGATGGCGGTCTTCGACGTCCTCGCCAACAACGCCGACCGCAAGGGCGGCCACGTCCTGCCGATGCCCGACGGACACCGCTACGGCTGCGACCACGGGCTGACGTTCCACCGCGAGCCGAAGCTGCGCACCATCTTGTGGGGATGGATGGGTGAGCCGTTGACCGATGAGGAGACCGAGGTCGTACGCCGGGTCCGCGCCGGGCTGGAGGGGCACCACGGTGACGTCCTGGCCGATCACCTCAGCGTCTGGGACCTCGAGGCGCTCGTGACGCGCTGCGACCGGCTCCTCACCGAGGGCGTCATGCCCCACCCCCGCGGTGACTGGCACGTGATCCCCTGGCCGCCGTTCTGAGGGTGCTCCCTTAGGCTTCCTCACATGCGCGCCTGGTCTGCCCCCGAGATCCCCACGCTGGCCGTCACCGGGCCCGCTGTGCGGCTCTTCGACACCGCCCGCGGCGAGACCGTCGAGGTCGGCGCCAGCACGCCGGGCGGTGCCGCCTCCCTTTACGTCTGTGGCATCACGCCCTACGACGCCACCCACGTGGGGCACGCGAACACCTATGTCGCCTTCGACCTGCTCAACCGTGCCTGGCGCAACGCCGGCCTGAGCGTCGCCTACGCCCAGAACGTCACCGACGTCGACGACCCGCTCCTCGAGCGCGCCGAGAAGGTGAAGGTCGACTGGCGCGAGCTCGCCGAGCGCGAGACCGAGCTGTTCCGCCAGGACATGGAGGCCCTGCGCGTCCTGCCGCCGGACGACTACACGGGCGCCGTGGAGTCGATCCCGCTGGTGATCGCGCTCATCGAGCGGCTGGAGGACGCCGGGGCGGTGTACCGCGTCGAGGAGGACCTCTACTTCTCCGTCGCCGCCGACGACGCCTTCGGCTCGGAGTCGCACCTGAGCCGGGAGCAGATGCTCGAGATCTTCCCCGACCGCGGCGGAGACCCCGAGCGGGCCGGCAAGAAGGACCCGCTCGACCCGCTGGTGTGGCGCGGCGAGCGGCCCGGGGAGCCGTCATGGGACTCGCCGTGGGGCAGGGGCCGCCCGGGGTGGCACATCGAGTGCGCCGCGATCGCCCGCGAGCACCTCGGTGCCGGCTTCGCGGTCCAGGGCGGCGGCTCCGACCTCGTGTTCCCGCACCATGAGATGTGCGCCTCGCACGCCCAGGTCGTCGACGACAGCGCACCGTTCGCCCGGGCCTACGCCCACGCCGGCATGGTGGCCTACCTCGGGGAGAAGATGTCGAAGTCGAAGGGCAACCTGGTCTTCGTCTCCTCGCTGCGCAACGCCGAGATCGACCCGATGGCGATCCGGCTCGCGCTGCTGCGCCACCACTACCGCAGCGACTGGGAGTGGACCGACGATGAGCTCTTCTCCGCGGTCGACACAGTGGTCCAGTGGCGCAAGGCGCTCGTCCTGGGCCGCGGTGCCCCGGCCGAGCCGGTCGTGCACGAGGTGCTCGATGCGCTCGCCGACGACCTCGACGCCCCCCGGGCGGTCGCGGCGGTCCAGGCGTGGGTCGATGCGACGCTCGGCACCACCGGTCACCTGGCGCAGACCAGCGATCCGCGTGCCGCCGCGGAGATCGGCGTACTGCTGGATGCGGCGCTCGGTCTCAAGCTCTGAGGCGGGCAGAGGCGGATGAGCGCCGCTACTCGCCCTGGCGGCGCTTGAGATAGCGCTCGAACTCGCGGGCGATCGCCTCGCCGCTGGCCTCGGGCAGGTCGGTGGTGTCGCGGGTCTCCTCCAGCGAGCGCACGTAGTCGGCGATGTCCTCGTCGTCCTCGGCGAGCTCGTCCACGCCGCGCTCCCAGGCGCGAGCGTCCTCGGGCAGGTCCCCGAGCGGGATCGAGCAGTCGAGCAGCTCCTCGAGCTGCCCGACGAGGGCGAGGGTCGCCTTCGGGCAGGGCGGCTGCGCGACGTAGTGCGGCACCGCGGCCCAGTAGGACACCGCTGGCATGTCGAGCATGGAGCACGCGTCCTGCAGTACGCCGACGATGCCGGTGGGGCCCTCATAGGTCGGCTGCTCGACCCGCAGCTTGTCGACCAGCTCGGGCTCGGTGGCGGTGCCGTTGACCGGGATCGGCCGCGTGTGCGGGGTGTCGGCGAGGAGCGCACCGAGGGTCACCACCATCTGGGCGCCGAGGTCGTCGATCGCGGCGAGCAGCTCCGCGCAGAACTGCCGCCACCGCATCGACGGCTCGATCCCGCGGACGAGGATGACGTCGCGGTCCAGGTCCGGGGGAGACGCGATCGCGATGCGGGTGGTGGGCCAGCTGATCCGGCGGTGCCCGTTCTCATCGGTGCTGATCATGGGGCGGTTGACCTGGAAGTCGTAGAAGTCCTCGGGGTCGACGGCGCCCACGACGCGGGCGTTCCACACGTCCATGAGGTGATCGACGACGCCCGTGGCCGCATCCGCCGCGTCATTCCAGCCCTCGAAGGCCGCGATGACGACCGGGTCGACCAGGTCGTGGGTGTCGTCGAGTTCGATCACCCTCCCACCCTAGGCGAGCGCGCCAGCCCGCGCGCGGATGGTGCCCCGATGGCGCCCGCATGGCCCCCACGGATCGAGGTCGGTCGGGGCGTCCCTTCGGCATCCGGACCGTTGGCCGCGCGCGGACGTGCGCCCCTTAGAATTCAGGTGCCGAGAGGCGTTGCAACGGTCCGGGACACCCCGCGGCCGCCACGCTCGGCTGGCAGCGGCCCCTGCAGCTCGGGTCGCCGGTTCCAAGGACGCCTTCCACACGGAAGGAGTGGCATGACCGCGGAGACGAACCTTCGGCCGGACGCGACCGACGCCCTCGCGACGGCCCTGCGTGAGCGCATCCTGGTGATCGACGGTGCCATGGGCACGGCGATCCAGCGCGACCGTCCGGACGAGGCGGGCTACCGCGGCGAGCGGTTCAAGGACTGGCCGCGCGACGTCGTGGGCAACAACGACCTGCTCACGCTGACCCAGCCGCAGATCATCGCCGGGATCCACCGGGAGTACCTCGAGGCCGGCGCGGACATCATCGAGACCAACACCTTCAACGCCAACGCGATCTCCCTGGCCGACTACGGCATGGAGGACCTGGCCTACGAGCTCAACCTCGAGGCGGCGCGGCTGGCGCGTGGCATCGCCGATGAGTTCAGCACCTCCGAGCGCCCGCGGTACGTCGGCGGAGCGCTCGGACCGACCAGCCGCACGGCGAGCATCAGCCCCGACGTGAACGATCCGGCGGCCCGCAACGTCAGCTTCGACGAGCTGGTCGCGGCGTACGCGACTGCGACGCGCGGGCTCCTCGACGGTGGTGCCGACCTGATCTTCATCGAGACGATCTTCGACACGCTCAACGCCAAGGCCGCGATCTACGCCGTGGAGCAGGTGTACGCCGAGCACGGCCGCCGCTGGCCGGTCATCATCTCCGGCACGATCACCGACGCGTCGGGCCGCACCCTGTCGGGCCAGGTCACCGAGGCGTTCTGGGACTCCGTGCGGCACGCCAGGCCACTCGCGGTCGGCCTCAACTGCGCGCTCGGCGCCCAGGAGATGCGGCCCTACATCGCCGAGCTCGCCCGTGTCGCCGACACGTTCGTCTCCTGCTACCCCAACGCCGGCCTGCCCAACGCCTTCGGCGAGTACGACGAGGGTCCCGATGAGACGGCCGGCTATCTCGCCGACTTCGCCGGGGCCGGCTTCGTCAACCTCGTGGGTGGCTGCTGCGGCACCACGCCCGAGCACATCCGGGCGATCGCGCAGGCGGTCGCCGACAAGCCGGGCCGAGCGCCGGCACGGCCGGAACCGGCACTGCGGCTCTCCGGCCTCGAGCCATTCGCGGTCAGGCCCGACAGCCTGTTCGTCAACGTGGGGGAGCGGACCAACATCACCGGCTCCGCCCGCTTCCGCAACCTGATCAAGGCCGGCGACTACGACACCGCGCTGTCGGTGGCGGCCCAGCAGGTGGAGAGCGGCGCTCAGGTCATCGACGTCAACATGGACGAGGGCATGATCGACGGGGTCGCGGCGATGGACCGCTTCCTCAAGCTGATCGCCTCCGAGCCCGACATCAGCCGCGTGCCGGTGATGATCGACTCCTCCAAGTGGGAGGTGATCGAGACCGGCCTGAAGAACGTCCAGGGCAAGCCGATCGTCAACTCCATCTCGCTCAAGGAGGGCGAGGGCCCCTTCATCGAGCACGCCCGCGCCTGCCGCCAGTACGGCGCGGCCGCGGTGGTGATGGCCTTCGACGAGGACGGCCAGGCCGACTCCTTCGAGCGCCGGATCGCGATCTGCGAGCGCGCCTACCGGATCCTGGTCGACGAGGTCGGGTTCGACCCCGAGGACATCATCTTCGACCCGAACGTGTTCGCGGTGGCGACAGGCATCGAGGAGCACGCCACCTACGGCGTGGACTTCATCGAGGCCACCCGTTGGATCAAGCAGAACCTCCCCGGTGCCAAGGTCAGCGGCGGCATCTCGAACGTCTCGTTCTCGTTCCGGGGCAACAACCCGGTCCGCGAGGCCATCCACGCCGTCTTCCTGTTCCACGCGATCAACGCCGGCCTGGACATGGGCATCGTCAACGCCGGTGCGCTCGTCACCTACGACGAGATCGACCCCGAGCTGCGCGAGGCCATCGAGGACGTCGTGCTCAACCGCACCGACGACTCGGTGGCGGCCACCGAGCGACTGCTGGAGCTCGCGGAGCGGCACCGCGGCACCGGCGAGGAGGTCGAGGCCAAGGTCGACGAGTGGCGCAGCCTGCCGGTCGGCGAGCGGATCACCCACGCCCTGGTCAAGGGCCTGGACCAGTTCGTCGAGCAGGACACCGAGGAGCTGCGCCAGCAGATCGCCGAGCGCGGTGGCCGACCGATCGAGGTGATCGAGGGGCCGCTGATGGACGGGATGAACGTCGTGGGCGACCTGTTCGGCGCCGGCAAGATGTTCCTGCCGCAAGTGGTGAAGTCGGCGCGCGTGATGAAGAAGGCGGTCGCCTACCTCATCCCCTACATCGAGCGGGAGAAGGCCGCCGACCCCGCGCAGGCGGGCCAGAAGGAGACCAACGGCACCGTCGTGATGGCGACGGTGAAGGGCGACGTCCACGACATCGGCAAGAACATCGTCGGCGTGGTGCTGCAGTGCAACAACTTCGAGGTCATCGACCTCGGGGTGATGGTGCCGGCGCAGAAGATCCTCGACACCGCCGCCGAGGTCGGCGCCGACATCATCGGCCTGTCCGGCCTGATCACCCCCAGTCTCGACGAGATGGTGCACTTCGCCGGCGAGATGCAGCGCCTGGGCCTCACCATCCCGCTGCTCATCGGCGGTGCCACCACCTCGCGCGCCCACACCGCGGTGAAGGTCGCCCCGAAGTACGACGGCCCCGTCGTCTGGGTGAAGGACGCGTCCCGGTCCGTGCCGGTGGCCGCCCAGCTGCTCGGCGACAAGCGCGAGGACCTGCTCGCCGCTGTCCGTGAGGACTACGAGGCCCTGCGCAAGCGGCACGCGGAGAAGCACGACCGGCCGATGCTCACCTACGCCCAGGCCCGTGCCAACGCCACCCCGGTGGACTGGTCGTCGTACACGCCGCCGGTGCCGGTGACGCCGGGGGTGCACGTCCTCGCCGACTATCCCGTCGCGGAGCTGCGGGAGTACATCGACTGGCAGCCGTTCTTCAACGCCTGGGAGATGAAGGGCCGCTTCCCCGACATCCTGCACAACCCCGTCACCGGCGAGACCGCCAGCAAGCTGTACGCCGACGCGCTGGCCATGCTCGACCTCATCGAGGCCGAGGAGTGGCTCAAGCCGCAGGGCGTCTACGGTCTCTTCCCGGCCAGCTCGGCCGGTGAGGACATCACCGTGTGGGCCGACGAGGCGCGCACGACGGCCCGGGCGACGCTGTTCCAGCTGCGGCAGCAGGGCAAGCACCGCGAGGGCATCCCGAACCGGTCGCTGGCCGACTTCGTCGCACCTGCCGACTCCGGTCTGCGGGACTGGGTCGGCGCGTTCGCGGTGACCGCCGGCGTGGATCTGCCGCGGCGGGTGATGGCGTTCAAGGAGGCGCTCGACGACTACTCGGCGATCATGGTGGAGGCGCTGGCCGACCGCCTCGCCGAGGCGTTCGCGGAGCGGCTGCATGAGCGCGTGCGCACCGAGTTCTGGGGCTACGCGCCGCAGGAGCGGCTGACCAACGACGACCTGATCAAGGAGGCGTACGCCGGCATCCGGCCCGCTCCGGGTTATCCGGCGTGCCCCGACCACACCGAGAAGCAGACCATCTGGGAGCTGCTCGACGTGGAGGCGAACACCGGCATCGAGCTGACCGAGTCGATGGCGATGTGGCCGGGCGCGTCGGTCTCCGGCATCTACTACAGCCACCCGCAGTCGCAGTACTTCGTGGTCGGCCGGCTCGGCCAGGACCAGGTCGCCGACTACGCCGCCCGCAAGGGCTGGACGCTGAAGGACGCCGAGCGCTGGCTGGGCTCCAACCTGGGCTACGAGCCGGAGGACTGAGTCGCCGTCTCCGGCGGCCCGCGTGGGAGGAACGATCGTCCACGCCGGGCCGCCTGAGGGTGTTCGCCTGAACGGCTGTCCAGTGCCGCGCACCGAGGAGCGCGTCCGTGGACGACCGCGGACCCGGACGACTCACCGCGACGCGCGACACCGCGGCCGATTTGCCCTGCGCCGTACCCCATCGGACATGATGTGGATCACACGCCTCGCGCCACCCCTGCGGGGCGTGCTGCCGGCCGCCGACACCCTGGTGGCGGCGACGACGACCCCCGGTCGGACCACCCGTGCCGGCCGGTGCAGAGTGAGGAGCCACCATGACCGCCGTGTTCGAGCCTGGCACCGCCTTCGAGGCCTACGATCTGGCCGACCGCTATCGCGTCGGCGCCGGCCCGGTGTTGCTCACCGGTGTGCAGGCGATCGCGCGGATGCTCGTGGAGCAGCGCGCCCTTGACCGTCGCCGCGGTCTGCGCACCGGCACGTTCATCTCCGGCTATCCGGGCAGCCCCCTCGGCGGCCTCGACCAGCTCCTGCTCAGCCTGCCCAAGGAGATGGCCGACGCCGACATCACCGTCGTACCGGCCCTCAACGAGGAGCTCGCCGCCACCGCCGTCTGGGGCTCGCAGTCGGCCGTCACGCTCGACACCAGCCGCTACGACGGCGTCACCGGCGTCTGGTACGGCAAGGGCCCGGGTGTGGACCGGGCGCTGGACTCGCTGCGCCACGCCAACATGTACGGCGGCCACCCCCAGGGCGGCATGCTGATGCTGGTCGGCGACGACCCGGCGGCGAAGTCCTCCACCGTCCCCGCGGTGAGCGAGCGCACGCTCGCCTCGCTCGGCATCCCGGTCCTGTTCCCGCGCAACGCCTCCGAGATCGTCGAGTACGGCATGGAGGGCATCGCGCTCTCCCGTGCCTCCGGCTGCGTCGTGGCGCTCAAGATCGTCGCCGACGTCGCCGACGGGGCCTGGGTGGTGAGGCCCGAGATCGGCGTGCTCGACCCCGTGGTGCCGCAGACCGAGTGGAACGGCGCGCCGTACACCTATGCGCCGACCAAGATCGAGCTCTTCCCCGACAAGATCGTCGGCGCCGAGGCCGCTCTCTACGGTCCGCGGATGGCCGTGGTGAAGGCGTACGCCGCCGCCAACCGGCTCAACCGCATCGAGGTGAAGGCACCGGGCGCCAAGCTCGGCATCGTCGCCTCGGGAAGCTGCTATGACTCGCTGCGCCAGGCGCTCAAGGACCTGGGCCTCGACAGCGACGACCTGGCCGCCGCCGGCATCCGAGTGCTGCGGCTGGGGATGATGTGGCCGGTCGAGCCGACGATCGTGGCGGAGTTCGCCGACGGTCTCGAGGAGATCATCGTGGTGGAGGACAAGACGCCCTTCATCGAGCAGGGGATCCGCGAGATCCTCTACGGCCGCCCCGGTGCCCCGGCGATCGTGGGCAAGAACGACCTTGCCGGCGTTCCGCTCGTGCCCTACGAGGGCGAGCTCACTGCGGGCCGCCTCCTCAAGCCGCTGCGCCGTGCGCTCGCCGGGCGCGCACCGCTGGCGCCAGAGCCGCCGACGCGCATCGACCTGCCGCTGCTGTCCACCTCCCGCCGGCCCTACTTCTGCAGCGGCTGCCCCCACAACCGCTCCACGGCCCTGCCCGAGGGCTCCCTCGGCGGCGGCGGCATCGGCTGCCACACGCTGGTCACCGCCTCGGAGCGCACCGACAGCGCGGTCGTCGGCATCACCCAGATGGGTGGTGAGGGTGCGCAGTGGATCGGCCAGGCGCCGTACAGCCACGCGCCTCACATGTTCCAGAACGTCGGCGACGGCACGTTCTTCCACTCCGCCCAGCTCGCGGTCCAGGCCTGCGTCGCCGCGGGGGTCAACGTCACCTACAAGCTGCTGCACAACGACGTGGTCGCGATGACCGGCGCGCAGAAGCGCCAGGGTGCGGTGGCGATGGCCCAGCTGACCCACAAGCTGGTCAACGAGGGCGTCGCCAAGGTGATCATCTGCGCCGACGAGCCGCAGCGCTACCGGCGCCGCGACCTCGCCCGCGGGGTGGAGCTGTGGCATCGCGACCGTCTCGACGAGGCCCAGCGGGTCCTGCGTGACGTCCCGGGCGTCACGGTGCTCATCTACGACCAGCACTGCGCCGCGGACGCGCGCCGTCAGCGCAAGCGCGGCACCCTCGCCCCCCGCAACACCCGCATCGTCATCAACGAGGCGGTCTGCGAGGGTTGCGGCGACTGCGGGGTGAAGAGCAACTGCCTCTCGGTGCAGCCGGTGGAGACCGAGCACGGCCGCAAGACCCGCATCGACCAGACCAGCTGCAACACCGACTACACCTGCGTCGAGGGTGAGTGCCCCTCCTTCATCAAGGTGGAGACCGACCCGAACGCCAAGGCGGCCCGCAAGCAGACGCCGGCCCCGCCGGCCGTCGAGGAACCGGCGTATGCGCCGCTGGAGCGGACCTACAGCGTCTTCATGGCCGGGATCGGCGGGACCGGGATTGTCACCGTCAACCAGGTCCTCGCGACCGCCGCGCTGCGCGCCGGCTACGGCGTGGAGTCGCTCGACCAGGTCGGGATGAGCCAGAAGGCCGGCCCGGTCACCGGGCACCTGCGGTTCGCCCCCGGGGCGGTGGAGCCGTCCAACCGAGTGACGCCGGGATCGGCCGATGCCCTGCTCGGCTTCGACCTGCTGACCCTGGCCGAGTCGAAGTTCCTGGCGTACGGCGACCCCGCCCACACCCTGGCGGTGGTCTCCACCAGCCAGACGCCGACCGGCCCGATGGTCTACGACAAGTCGATCAGCTACCCCAGCGACGGCGAGCTGATGTCGCGGCTGGGCGCAGCCGCCTCGGGCGTCACCTCGTTCGACGCGCTGGCGGCGGCCGAGACGCTCTTCGGCAACACCGCGGCGGCCAACTTCCTGCTGGTGGGCGCCGCGTTCCAGGCCGGGGCTCTGCCGATCCCGGCCGAGGCGATCGAGGAGGCCATCGGGATCAACGGCGTTGCCGTGGCCGCGAACGTCGCAGCCTTCCGCTGGGGCCGGGTCGCCGTGGCCGACCCGGCGGCGTTCGCCGCCGCGACGGCCGTGCCGGGGCGACAGGAGCGCCGCGTCGACGTACCGGAGCTCGAGGGCGCGGACATCGTGGGGGAGACCCGGCGGCTGGTCGAGGTGCGTGCACCGCAGCTGGTCGAGTTCCAGAACGGCAGCACGGCCGCGGCGTACCTCCGGCTGGTCGAGCGGGTTCAGCGCGCCGAGCGTCGCGTCACCGACCAGACTCGGCTGAGCGAGGCGGCCGCCCGCTATCTGTTCAAGGTGACCGCCTACAAGGACGAGTACGAGGTCGCCCGGCTGCTGACGGCTCCATCGGCACTCGAGCACGTCCGCGAGCAGGTGCCGAACGGCACCAAGGTGAGCTTCCAGCTGCGTCCGCCGGCGCTGGCACCGCTGCTCAAGGGCCGCAAGATGTCGTTCGGTCCTCGGGCGCAGGTCCTCCTGCGGGTGCTGGCGACGTTGAAGTTCCTGCGCGGAACGGCCTTCGACCCCTTCGGTCGTGCCCATGTACGTCGCCTCGAGCGGGCCATCAGGGACCACTACCGCGACCTGATCGTCGAGCTCGCCGACGGCCTCACCGCCGAGAGCTACGAGCGCGCCTGCCGCATCGCGGAGCTGCCCGATCTGGTCCGCGGCTACGAGGGCGTGAAGCTTCGCAACATCGAGCTCTACCGCGAGGCGCTGCAGCGCGAGGGCATCGCGCCCACCTTCTGAGGAACCGCTGGCGCCGCCGCCGGACCGAGACCTTTGCCTGCGAGGTCTCGTGGTCGGGCGGCGGCGCGACTAGCGTGCAAGAAGGGCGTCTCGGGCATCGAGACCAAGGAGATTCGCGATGTTGAACGACAGCCAGGTCACGGCCAACATTCCGGCGGCCGACCTTCAAAGGGCGCGCGGCTTCTATGCCGACACGTTGGGCCTCACCCCGGCGAGCGAGAACCCGGGCGGACTCATCTACACCACCAGCGGCGGGACGACGTTCTTCCTCTACGAGACCGAGTACGCCGGACGGGCCGGCCACACGATCGCCCAGTTCCACGTGAACGACGTCGGCACGGAGGTGCAGGCGCTGCGGGCCAAGGGCGTCGACTTCGAGCACTACGACATGCCCGGCGTGACCTGGGAGGGCGACATCGCCTCGATGGGCGAGATGGGTCACGCAGCGTGGTTCAAGGACAGCGAGGAGAACATCCTCTGCATCGACGACATGACGCCCGCCTGAGTCGCACCGAAGTCCATCGGTGCGGGCCGCTGCTCCCCGGAATCGGCGCTCAGCGCACGCCGGAGCGGCAGCATCTGGCTATGGATCCGAGTACAGGCGAGCCATCGGCGACCCTGGTCGGGTGGGACACCCGACCAGCGTCAGGTGCTCATGGCGAGAACGTCGCTGACCAGCCGGTGGGCGTAGTCCTCATCGACCGCGAGGGCGAAGACGACCCGGTAATACAGAGGCGCGACGACGTGGTCGAGGACTTGCGAGGCGGTGGGGGAGGCCTCCCCGCGCTCGCCAGCGCGACGCACGATGTCCTCGGCCTGCTTGCGACGGGTGTCGGTGACCAAGCACTCCGAGACGATCTCGGCGCGGGTCGCCACCATCGCGCGGAGATATCTGACTCGCTCGGGACGCGTGATGTCGCTCGCGATGGCCTCGGCCCACGTCGTCAGGTCCTGCCGCAGCGACCCCGTGTCGGGGAGAGCCTCACCGTCGCGCGTCAGGGCCGCCACCGTGACTTCCTCGAGTAGCTCGTCGACGTCCGCCCACCGCCGGTAGAGCGTGGTCGGGTTGACCCCGGCCCGCTCTGCGATCACGGGGAAGGTGATCTTCTCGGCGCCCGCCCCGACGAGTTCGCCGACTGCGGTGTAGATCGCGCTCAGCACCCGGCTGCTGCGCCCTCCTGGCCGCGTGGCTCCGCGTGCAGTCACATCCCTCTCCTACGCAAAGATATTTGCTTTTAATACGACCGCCTGTCTACGGTATTAAAGCAAAGATCATGGCTTTGGAAAGGGGTCTCATGCTCAGCCGCCGATCCTCGTTCGTCGTCGCCGGCGCCGCTGGCGCAGCGACGCTGACGGCCGCCTCGGCACCGTCGCCGCTCTATCCCGTGTACCAGCGCCTGTGGGGCTTCTCCGCCTTCACGTTGACGTTGGTCTTCGCCGTCTATGTCTTCGCGCTTCTCGCCTCCCTGCTGACCGTCGGTTCGCTCTCGGACCGTGTCGGCCGTCGGCCGGTGGCGTCGGCCGCCCTCGTGGTTCTCGCGCTCGGGATGGTGCTCTTCGCGCTCGCCGGAGCCGTCGGTGGGCTGATGCTCGCCCGCATCGTGCAGGGCCTTGCTGTCGGAGCCTCGGCGGGTACGACGACGGCCTTGATTCTGGACTCGGCGCCAAGTCCGCAATGGGGCTCCAGCGTCAGCAGTGCCGTTCCGTCCCTGGGCATCGCGATCGGCGCGGTCCTCGCCGGGGCCCTCGTGGAGTTCGGGCCCTTTCCGCGCGAACTCGTCTTCTGGATCCTCGGCGCGGTCTACCTCGCATTGGCCGCCGTGATCTGGTGGGTTCCCGAGTTCGAGGTGTCGGAGACTGCCTCGCGGACGTCGCTGTGGCGGATGCTGCGTCCGAGTGCTGGGCTTCCGTCGAGCACCCGGCCGATGTTCTTCACGCTACTTCCCTCCATCGCCGCGACATGGGCCCTCGGGGGCCTCTATCTCTCGCTCGGCTCCTCGATTCTCCGGACAGTGCTCGAGGTCCACAGCCACGCCGTGGCTGGCATCGTGCTCGGGTTGTTCTTCGTCGCGGGGGCGACAGGCTCGGCTGCGTCGTCGGCGGTTCCTCCGCGCCGCCGGGAGTGGCTCGGCCACGCAACTCTCGTCGCCGGCGTCCTGGTCACGCTCCCCGCGATGGTGGCCGCTTCTGTGACCCTCTACGCGATCGGATCCGTGGTCGCCGGCCTGGGTTTCGGCGCCTCCTTCCGCTTCGCGGTCAGCGCACTTGGCGACGTGGCTCCAACCGACCAGCGCGGCGAGGTCTTTGCGACCATGTACATCGTCAGCTACCTCGCCTTCAGTCTGCCCGCCCTCGCCGCCGGGCTGGCCGTCGGCGACGTCGGGCTCACGCCGACCGCCATGACCTACGGCGCGTTGGAGGTGGCACTCATCCTGTTCGCGATGGCAACCGGGTTCGCTCGAGATCGTCGAAGCCCACGTCGCACGAGGAGTGTCGGCATGAGTGGTCAACGACTTCAGGATCGTCACGGCTGAAGCCGATCTCGGCGAGCGCGTGCGGATCGAGGCGCTACACATGACCTGGCCGCCGATGCTCGACGGAAGCCGACTCGCCTGAGCCTGCGGTCAGCGCCAGCGACTGAGCGTCCTCCAGGCCGCGGAACTCGTCACGGGTCCAGGCCATGACTCGCTCCTGAGGGTGTCTGCAGACTCGCGCTCACCCGAACGGGGAACACTCCAGGACGCCAGGATGCGCAGCGCGTCGTCCGAGGGCGTGCCCGCAGGCGCGGAGAGGACCAGCCGCGAATGGTTCGGCTCGTTGGATCTTCTGCACCTCAACGCCGGCATCTGGCGCCCGGGCCCCATCGAGACGACCGACAAAGCTGCCTTCGATGCGTTGTTCGATGTCAACGTCAAGGGCACCTTCTTCACCTTGCAGTACGCGATCCCCGTGCTGAACGACGGAGCGTCGGTGGTTCTGACCGTCGGCGCGGGCGAGGGCGTCCCGCTGGGCCGGATCGGCGCACCAGCCGACATCGCGGAGACCGTTGCCTTCCTCGCCTCTGACGGCTCTGACTACATCACCGGCAACAACCTCATCGTCTCCGGCGGCATCGGCATTCACACCCGCCCTCTCTGAGAGCCACCGGAACCCCCGGGCGCCTGGACCGCGTCGAGGAGCCACTTGATGCGCGAGTCGACCAGATCCATTCTCAGCGCGCCAGAGTTAGGAGCCCGGCATGCGATCGTCCCTACCAGGGCACGATGCCGTTGCGGTCGGTGAAGGTCCCCGTCGGCGTCTCGGCACCGAGCGTCGCTAGGCGAACGATCGCGTCGGTGCCCTCCTCGAGGGTCTGGGTGCCGGAGCGGCCGTTCAGGTCGGTGGCGGTGTAGCCGGGGTCGACGGCGTTGAACCGGATGTCGGGCAGGCCGTTGGCGTACTGCACCGTGAGCATCGTGACCGCGGACTTGGAGGAGCAATACGCGACGGTGCCGAACTGCTTCCACTCGGTCTCGGTCATGGTGTGGAAGGACCCGACGCCGCTGGAGACGTTGATGACCGACGGCGCCTCGGACTCGCGCAACAGCGGCAGGAAGGCGTGGGTGACCCGGACGATGCCGAACACGTTGGTCTCGAAGATGCGCTGCATGTCGGCGGCGGTCACGTCCTCGGCGGAGATGCGGGCGGCGATGCCGGCGTTGTTGATGAGTACGTCGAGGCGCGCGGCCTGTTCTCGCAGCGCCTTCGCGGCCGCCTCGACCGAGGCGTCGTCGGTGACGTCGAGCTGCACGAAGCGGGCACCGAGCTCCTCGGCGGCCTCCTGTCCGCGCCGGGCGTCGCGTGCGCCGACCCAGACGTCGTGGCCGGCGGCGAGTAGCCGGCGGGCGGTCTCGTGGCCGAGTCCCTTGTTGGCTCCAGTGATGAGGGTGATCGTCATGCCACGATCCTCGACGCTGCCGCTTCGGACTCCCGCGGCCTCCGCATTCCCTAGGACTCCTGGTCCCACCCGGCACGCGGCTTCCGCTGGCAGGATCGGCGCTATGGCTGATGTCACCGAAGCGGGGATCCACCACCTGGTGCCCTACACGAAGACGCTGGGCATGACCTTCCCGGTCATCGGGCCTGAGCTCGTCGAGGCGCGCCTGGACGTGGCGACCGAGCTTTCCACGGTCGGCGGGGGACTGCACGGCGGAGCGATCCTCTCGCTGGCCGACGCCGCGGCGGCGGTGCTCGCCTCGGTCGCCCGCAACGACGGCGCGCTGCCCGCGACGGCCGACTCCTCGGCGTACTTCCTCGCACCGCTCCGGGGGAGCGCGACCGCTCGCGCGACGCCGCTGCGGGCCGGACGAGGCTCGGTGGTCGTCCGCGTCGAGGTACTCGACCCGGACGGAGTGCTCTGCACCGTCGTCACCCAGACGGTCAAGCGGGTCCAGCCCTGATGCCCGCCTCCGAACTCGGCTCTGCTCTGCGGGCATGGCGCGAACGGGTCACCCCGACCCAGGCCGGGATCCCCGCCGGAGGCGAGCGCCGCGTGCCGGGGCTGCGACGTGAGGAGCTGGCCCTGCTCGTGGGCATCTCCGTGGACTACCTCATGCGCCTGGAGCAAGGACGAGCCACCAACCCCTCCGCGCAGGTGCTCGGCGCGCTGACCCGGGCATTGCAGCTCTCGACCAGCGAGCGGGAGCTGCTCTTCCGCCTCGCCGGTCTCGTCCCGCCGCCCATCGGGCCAGTCCCACGAGCCATCCCGCGCGGCGTACGGCTGATGATCGACCGGATGCACGACACCCCGCTGGGCGTCTACACGGCCGCCTGGGACGCGGTGTACTGGAACGACCTGTGGGCTGAGCTGCTCGGGGACCCCGGCAAGCTCGAGGGCCGCGCCCGCAACCTCGCCTGGCTCCACTTCGCCACCTCGGCGCGCACCCGGATCGTGCGCGAGCCCGCCGAGACACACGCCTTCGAGCAGGCGCTGGTCGCGGACATGCGACGCGCCTGCGAGCGCTATCCCGACGACCGCGCCGTCGCCGAGCTCATCGCCGCGCTGCGGCAGGAGAACCAGCGCTTCGCCGATCTCTGGGCCAAGTACGACGCCGGGCCGGGCGCGGCCACGCGCAAGACGGTCGTCCACCCGGTGCACGGCCCGATCACCGTCGACTGCGACATGCTGACGATCGACGACGGCGACCTGCGGATCCTGCTCTACTCGGCTGTGCCGGGCAGCCACGACGCCGAGCTGCTGGACCGCATCCGGCTCGCCGCCGCAGGGCGCCGCCCGTGACCGGCTCCACCTCCTCGCCGACCTCAGCGGCGCCGTGCTGGCCGCTGGCCCTCCTCGGCATAGCCATCGGCGTGCTGACCTCCTATGCGCAGGGCTGGCTGCCGGCGCCATGGTCGTCGCTGGCCAACTCCGCCAGCCCCTGGCTGACCGTCGCCTTCCTTGTCGGACGCCTCCAGCGCAACCTTGCCACGGCGGCCGTCATCGGCGCGCTCACCTGCATCGGTGAGGTCGCGGCCTATTACTGCGCTTCGCAGGCCCGCGGGTTCGGCGTCTCGATGAGCTTCGTGGTGTTCTGGGTCGGATGCAGCCTCGTCGGCGGGCCGGTCTTCGGCGCGTGCGGGCGACTGGCACGGGGCCGCTCCTGGACCGCCTCGCTCGGTGCCGCAGCGCCTGCGGCTACGTTTCTCGGGGAGGCGCTCGGCTCCTACTGGATCCGGCTCGGCTACCACCAGGACGCCACGCTGTTCGCCGTGGTGGGTCTGGCCGCAGCGGTGCTCGCGCTCGCCGTAGTCCGCAGCCGGGCGCTGACGCTCGCGTTCATCGTCGCCGGCACGGTCGCCGGCACGGTGGTCTACGGGTTCGTACTGCGGATGCTCGGTTGACCTGAGAGGCCGCTGCGGTGAGCATCTGCCCGAACGGCTCGCTGCGGGCGGAGCCGCGATCGTCATGCCGACCGCCCTCGTGACAGCACGTTCCCCGCGAATGGGCGCACAGCCAGGGCCGATCCGGGAAGGATCGAGCCCGAGCATCTAGGGTTTCAGTCGCCGCGATACACATGACTCACTCCGGAGGCTCCGCTGAACGTCAACCAAGCTCATGACGGAGCACCACGACCGCTCCCGGCGGCCGTCCTGTGGGACATGGACGGCACCCTGGTCGACACCGAGCCGTACTGGATCGACACCGAGTACGAGCTGGCGCGCGAGTACGGCGGGGAATGGACGAAGGAGGACGCGCTCACGCTGGTCGGCAACGACCTGCTCGAGTCCGGGCGTTACATCAAGAAGCGGATGGGACTGCCGCACACACCCGAGCAGGTCGTGGAGCTGCTGCTCGACGGGGTCGTCGCCCGGGTCGAGGACGAGGTCCCGTGGCGTCCTGGCGCCCGTGAGCTGTTGGAGGACCTGCACGGCAACGGCGTGAAGTGTGCGCTCGTGACGATGTCGTATCAGCGCTTCGTCGCGCCGATCGTCGCCCACCTGCCGCCCGAGACGTTCAGCGTGATCGTCACCGGCGACCAGGTGACCTACGGCAAGCCGCATCCCGAGCCGTACGAGACGGCCGCCGCCGCCCTCGGCCTGCGGCCACAGCAGTGTCTGGCCATCGAGGACTCCAACACCGGGGCGAAGTCGGCCGAGGCCGCCGGTTGCACGGTGCTCGTGGTGGAGAACCACGTTCCGGTGCTGGCGGGGGAGCGCCGGATCTTCCGCGACGCCCTGGCCGGCCTCTCGACCGCCGACCTGCCGGATCTCCTGCCCGACGCACCTCCGGCCCGCTAGCGTTCCGTTCATGCTGTCGTCATGTTCTCGGGCGCGCTGGGCGGCGCTCCTCCTCGCTCTGCCCCTCACGATCGGGCTGACCGCCACCGCGCACGCCCAAGCGCCACGGACGATCACCGTCGCGGCCGACACCCAGCGTGCGAGCACGCCATCGATCAGTGCCAACGGGCGGTACGTCGCCTACCAGTCGGGCATCACCCAGACCGGCACCGCGACCGGGGCGCCGGCTCAGGTCATGCTGTGGGACCGCGCCACCCGAACGACGCGGATCGTCTCGGCGGTCGGCGGTGTCCCCGCGACCGCGGCGTCGTACTCTCCGCGGATCAGCTCGGACGGACGATACGTCGCCTACGTGACGCAGGCGCCCGAGGTCGCTGCAGGAGCCAGCGCCGAGGCGCCGCGCGTCGTGCTGTGGGACCGCCGAACCGACACCACGACCGCCGTCTCGCCGGTGCTCACCCCACCGGCGGGCTCGCACGTGGTGATGGGCCCGCCGCGCCCGAGCAAGCACGGCGAGTACGTCGCCTTCGGCACCGATGCCGCGTTGGTGGCCTCGGACGTCGACGAGGACAACGACGCATACCTGTGGTCGCGCGCCACCGGCTCGCTGCGGATGATCCCGGACCGGGGCAACGCGTTCGTCACCCCACGCGACATCAGCGACGACGGCCGGATCGTCGTCCTGGGCACCGAGCGGTATGACGACAGCGAGGCCGAGGACGTCGTCGTGTGGGACCGACGCACCGGCAGCCGGCGCCTGATCGCTCGAGACAGCAGTGCCGTGCTCAGCGGCGACGGCCGATTCGTCGCCTACAGCACCGGCCGCTACACGCAAGGCCGCCTGGTCACCAGGGTCGCGGTCCTCGACCGGGTCACCGGGCGCCGGAGCACCGTGGCGGTCCCGCGGCGGTTCGCCGGCTACGTCTGGGAGAGTGCCCGTCCGAGTGCGATCAGCCGCACCGGGCGGTTCGTCACGGTCCTCACCCACGCGCCGCGCCGACCCGACCAGCTGCTCCTGGTCGACCGCCGGACCCATGGCGTCTCCTTGGTCTCCCACACTCCCGAGGGCACTCTTGATCGGGCAGGCGTCACCGCCTCAGGCGTGAGCGCGGACGCTGGTGCGGTCGTGTTCAGCGATCGAGCGACGCCGTACGCCGGGCCCGGCAGCTGCTGCTCCGAGGAGGGAGCGGTCTATCTGCGGCGGCGCTGAGCCGTCCCCCACGCCGACTCACAGAACTGCGCCAGGTAGGCGAGCGCGTCCTTCGCCTCCGGGACCCAGCCGGCGGCCGCCTGGAAGACGTGGACGTCGAGGTCCCAGCTGTGCAGGTCGACCTCGGCACCCGCCGCCCGCAGCTCTTCGGCGAATCGCTCCACTTGGGGGTAGAGCGATTCGTGACGTGCGACCTCGATGAGGATGGGTGGCAGACCGTCGGCGAGTGCATCGCTCGGGTGGTGATGGCCGGGGGTGTGCTCGCGTGCGGAGGCGAAGCGGAGCATGGCGGCGATCGTCCGCGGTCCGAACAGCGCGCACCCCGTGGTCGGGTCGGAGCCCAGCTCGGGTCTCACCTCGCAGAGCGGGGAGAGGGCGACCACGGCGGCCGGCATCGGCAGCCCGGCAGCGAGCGCGCCCGCGAGGGTGGTGAAGCTGAGGAATCCGCCCGCCGAGTCGCCCATCACCACGAGCTCGGCCGCGTCGGCCTCGGCCGCAAGGGCGGCGTACACGGCGGCGCAGTCGGCGACCGCGGCGGAGACGGGGTGGGCGGGCAGGTGGCGGTAGTCGACAGCGAGGACGCGCGCCGAGGTGGCGGCCGCGATCCGGGAGAGCAGGCTGCGGTGCAGGAGCCATCCGCCGACGAGGAACGCGCCGCCGTGGAAGTAGAGGACGGTGCGGCCGACGGCGACCCGGTCGGGGAGCACCTCCTGCACACGCACCCCGCCGATCTCCACGGCGCTGAAGCGGGTGCCCCGGACGGGCCGGCCCAGGAGCCCCGCCAGGTCCGCGAGCTGGTAGGGCCAGGGCAACCAGGGCACGACTGTCCAGGCGCCGATCAACGGGCGGACGGTCAGCCTGAGAGCGCCGCTGAGACAGCGGGCCTGCAGGCTCCGCCCGCCGCCACCGGCCGATTCATCCGCAGGCTCGGAGACGGGGTCCGCAGAGGCGCCGCTGCGCGCACGCAGGCATGAGCCGAGGAGAAGCATGCATTCCCTTCCGCCCTGAATCACCGAGCCCCTAGTCTGGCACGCACACGTCGCGTCAGGCCTCGTCTCGACAACCGGGAGCGTCGGCGGCAGCACGAGGGGATGAGCATGTCGACGGTGATCGACCCGAACTCGGTGGTGTTCCTCATGGCCGAGAGCCGGAACCAGCCGATGCACGTGGGCGGGCTCCAGCTCTTCGAGGCGCCGCCGGACGCGGCGCCCGGCTTCATCAGGGCCGCCTACGAGCGAGCGTTGGCCACCGACCCGGTCTCGCCGCTGTTCCTGCGCCGGCCCCAGCGTCTGATCCCGGGGGTTGGCCCCTGGACGTGGGGCGTGGATGCGGACATCGACCTGGAGCACCACGTCCGCCACAGCGCGCTGCCTCAGCCGGGTCGCATCCGCGAGCTCCTGGCCCTGGTGTCGCGGCTGCACAGCGTCGTCCTGTCGCGGGATCGCCCGCTGTGGGAGACCCACGTCATCGAGGGCCTGGCCGACGGCCGGTTCGCGATCTACACCAAGCTGCACCACAGCCTGGTCGACGGCATCTCGGCCATGAAGCTTTTGCAGCGCTCGCTGAGCCCGGACCCGGACGAGCGCGACATGCCGTTCCCGTTCGAGGCCCGCTCGCGCCACCCCACCCTCGGATCCGGTACGCCGACCCCGGCCGCGACCCCCGATCTGGTGCGCGCCGCCCGCTCGGGCCTGGCGATGACCGCCGAGGCGGCGGGACTGCCGGCCGCCGTACTCAGGACGCTCAACCGCAGCGCGCGCGGTGAGGCGGCGGCGATCTCCCTGGGTGCGCCGCGCTCGCCGTTCAATGTGCCGATCACCGGTGCCCGGCGCTTCGCCGCCGACTCCTGGTCGCTGGAGCGGCTCCGGGCGATCGCGGCTGCCAGCGGGACCACGCTCAACGACGTCGTGCTGGCGATGTGCGGGGGAGCGCTGCGCCACTACCTGCTCGACCTCGGCGCGCTGCCCGACGCCTCGCTCGTCTCGATGGTGCCGGTCGGTCTGCCGGCCAGGTCGGCCGCCTCCGTCGCCCGGCACGGCGGCAACGCTGTCGGTTCGGTGATCGTGAAGCTGGCGACCGACACCGACGACCCTGCCGAGCGGCTGGCGAGCATCAGTGCCTCGATGCGGTCGAGCAAGGAGGCGCTCGGGGCGATGTCGCCGATGCAGATCCTCGCGATGAGCGCGATCGGGATGGCGCCCGCCCTGGCGCTGCCGGCGCTCGGGCTGGACCGGTTCGTCCCGCCGCCGTTCAACCTGGTGATCTCCAACGTCCCCGGCGCAGACGCCCCGCAGTACTTCAACGGGGCCAGGATGACCGACATCTATCCGGTGTCGATCCCCTTCCGCGGCAACGCCCTCAACATCACGTGCAACAGCTACGCGGACGCGATGGGCTTCGGCCTGATCGGGTGCCGGCGCGCCGTACCGAGCCTGCAGCGGATCCTCACCCACCTCGACCAGGAGGTGAAGGCGCTGGAGAACGCCGCCGGGCTGAGCTGAGCAGGCCTCAGACCGCGGCGACGCCCTGTAGCTGTTCGGCCGGCTGGCCGGGCCCGGCGAAGTGGCAGCTCGCCCGGTGGCCCGGCGACTTCTCCTCCAGCACCGGCACCTCGTCGCGGCAGCGCTGCTGCTGCTCGGGCGTGAGCAGCTCGCGGTAGACGGGGCAGCGGGTGTGGAACACGCAGCCGCTGGGCGGGTTCGACGGGCTCGGCAGGTCGCCGGTGAGCAGGATGCGCTCGCGCTCCTTCTCCCGGCGCGGGTCGGGCACCGGCACCGCCGACATCAGCGCCATCGTGTACGGGTGGGTCGGCGCCTTGTACAGCGCGTCACGGTCGGCGAGCTCCATCACGCGGCCGAGATACATGACGGCGACCCGATCCGAGATGTGCCGTACGACGGACAGGTCGTGGGCGATGAAGAGATAGGACAGCCCGAAGTCGGCCTGGAGGTCCTCGAGCAGGTTCACGACCTGCGCCTGCACCGACACGTCGAGCGCGGAGACCGGCTCGTCGCACACGATCAGCTTCGGCCGCAGGGCCAGGGCGCGGGCGATGCCGATGCGCTGCCGCTGGCCGCCGGAGAACTCGTGCGGGTAGCGGTTGTAGTGCTCCGGGTTCAGTCCCACCCGCTGCATCAGGTCCTGGACCTCGGCCTTGATGCTGCGCTCGGTGCGGACCTTCTGGATCCGGAACGGCGCCCCGACGATCGTGCCGATGGTGTGCCGGGGGTTCAGCGAGGAGTACGGATCCTGGAAGATGATCTGGACGCTGCGGCGCATCGCCTTCAGCTCACGGCCCTTGATCGCCGCGATGTCGCGGCCCTCGAAGTGGATGGACCCGGCGGTCGGGTCGAGCAGTCGGGCGATCATGCGGCCGGTCGTCGACTTGCCGCAGCCGGACTCGCCGACCAGACCGAGCGTCTCGCCGGCACCGAGCTCGAACGAGACGCCGTCGACGGCCTTGACGACGTCGCGGGGCCGGAAGGCGCCGTTGCGCTGGCCCGGGAAGTGCTTCTTGAGGTCCTCGACGGAGAGGAGCATGTCGGTCATCGCAGGTCAGCTCTCGGTCCGGGGGGCGATCTCGCCCAGGAAGATCCGCTCGCGCTCGGCCGGCGGGATGTGGCAGCGCGCCAGATGGTCGGGCTTGCCGGCCGGAAGCAGGTCGGGGTGGACGGTGCGGCAGGCGTCGTCGGGGACGTGGTCCTTGAACGCGCATCGCGGGTGGAACACACAGCCGGAGGGCACGTTGATCAGCGACGGCGGCTGCCCCTGGATCGGCTCGAGTCGCTCGGCACGCGCGCGGTCCATGCGCGGCATCGAGCTCAGCAGCCCCCACGTGTAAGGCATGTGCGCGGAGTAGAACAGGTCGTCGACGCTGCCGGCCTCCACGCACTGGCCGCCGTACATCACCACGACCTTGTCGCAGGTCTCGGCGACCACGCCCAGGTCGTGGGTGATGAGGATGACGGCGGCACCGGTCTCCGAGCGCAGGTCCTTGATCAGCTCGAGGATCTGCGCCTGGACGGTGACGTCGAGGGCCGTGGTGGGCTCGTCGGCGATGAGCAGCTGCGGCTCGCAGACCAGCGCCATGGCGATCATCGCGCGCTGCCGCATGCCGCCGGAGAACTCGTGCGGGTAGGAGTCGTAGCGGGCAGGCGCGTTGGGGATGCCGACGCGCTCGAGCATCTCGATCGCCCGGTTGCGGGCAGCCTTCTTGGAGACCCGGTTGTGCACCAGGTACGCCTCGGCGATCTGCGAGCCGACCGTGTAGAACGGGTGCAGCGAGGACAGCGGGTCCTGGAAGATCATCGCCATCTCCTGGCCGCGCAGCCGGCGCAGCTGGTCCTCGGAGGCGCCGACCAGCTCGCGATCACCCAGGTGGATGGTGCCGCTGACCCGGGCGCGCGAGCCCTTGTGCAGGCCCATGATCGCCTGGCTCGTCACCGACTTCCCGGAGCCGGACTCCCCGACGATGCCGAGCACCTCGCCCCGGTCGAGGTCGAAGGTCAGACCGTCGACGGACTTGACCAGGCCGTCGTCGGTGGGGAAGTGCACGCGCAGGTCCTCCACGCGCAGGAACGAAGTGCTCACAGGTGCCTTCCTAGAGCCGCACACGCGGGTCGATGAACGCATACAGGATGTCCACGATGGCGTTCGCCACCACGATGACGACGGCCGCCACCACCGTGACGCCCATGATCACCGGCAGGTCCTGCTGTCCGATGGCGTGGATGGCGAGCCAGCCCAGGCCGCGGAAGTTGAACACCTGCTCGGTGATCACCGTCGTACCGAACAGGAGCGCGAGGTCCATCGCGAAGATGGTCACCACCGGCGTGAGGGCAGCGCGCAGGCCGTGCTTGACGATCACGGTACGCCGGGGCAGGCCCTTGGCCCGGGCCGTGCGCATGTAGTCGTCGCCCAGGGTCTCGGACATGTTGGAGCGCGTCATGCGGGCATACATGGCGGCGTAGGCGAACGCCAGGGTGAGCCACGGCAGCAGCATCACCTCGAGCCACTGGAGTGGGTTCTGGGTGATCGGGGTGTAGTTGAGGTTGGAGAGCCAGTGCAGCTTGTACTCGAACAGAAGGAGCAGCAGGGGACCGGTGAAGAACACCGGCAGCGAGATCGCCACCAGCGCGCCCACCATGCCGGCGCGGTCCACGAAGGAACCCGGCTTGAGGGCGGAGATGGTGCCGACCACGACGCCGCCGACCAGCCACAGCACGCTGGCGCCGACGCAGAGGCTCACGCTGACCGGCAGGGCCTGCCAGATCAGGTGGGAGACGGTGTCGTTGAGCCGGAAGGAGTAGCCGAGGCAGGGCGCGTGGCACTGCACGACGGTGCCCATGCCCTGGCCGAACTGGCCGCCGATGAAGATCTGGCGCAGCCAGTGCCAGTACTGCTCATAGATCGGCAGGTCGAAGCCGTACCGATGCTCGAGCAGCTTGAACTGGGGTGAGCCGGGCTGGTAGATGACCTTGCCCACGAAGTAGTACACCGGGCTGGTGTGGGAGACCGTCGGGGCGAGGTAGAAGATCGCGAAGGTCACCACGCTGACGACCCAGAGCACGACGATCATGCCGATCAGCCGGCTCACGATGAAGCGAAGCATGACGCTCCTTGCGCATCTGATGGTGGACGGGCGCCGGTGTCGGCCGGCCGGTCACTGGACCGGCCGGCCGACGTGGCGATGACTACTGCGAGACGCCGATGTTGACGAAGTCGTAGGCGCCGAACGCCTGCGCGTTGTTCGACGTGACGTTGGTCAGCCGCGGGTTGCGGTAGTACAGGTTCTTGCCCCAGTAGATGGGCAGGACCGTCGCCGACTCCATGATCTTCTTGTTCAGATCCAGGGCGTCGGCGTCGGTGCCGGTGCCGTTGGCCAGCTTGTCGAGGATCGCGTTGATCGCCGGGTCGTTGACCGAGGCCACGTTGTAGTTGCCGGTCGGCTTGATGGCCCGCCCGTCCACCAGCTGGTCCCAGAAGCCGTACGCCGTCGGGAAGTCCGCACCCCAGCCGTTCAGGGTCAGCCCGATGCCCTGGTTGGCCAGGTTCTTCGGGGTGCCGATGAAGGTGCTGTAGTAGGTGGAGGCGTCACCGCCGGCGATCAGGCTGGCGTCGATGCCGACCCGCTTGAGCGCTGACTGCTCGGCGACGGCAGCGTCCTTCCACTGCGGCCGGTCGGTGCGGTAGGCGATCTTGGTCTTGAAGCCGTTCGGCTGACCGCACTTCTGCAGCGCCGCCTTGGCCGCGCTGAGGTCGCCGGTGGCGTCCGAGCCCGCCGGGAACGGGTCGTAGGACTTGTCGAAGCCGGGGATGCCCGGAGGAGTGCCGGCGCCCGCGGGGGTGCCGGCGTACGGGCCGCCGAAGGCCTGGATGATCGCGGCCTTGTTGGTGGCCAGGATGACCGCCCGACGGCAGTCCGCGTTCGGGATGGCCGACGGCACGACGTCGAAGTACTGCAGGAACGCCGACACGGGGTCGTCGGCGTTCGCCTTCAGCGTCGGGTTGGACACGATCTTGGCCTGCGCGGTGGACCCGACCTTGGCGGTCTCGGCGTCGTACGTGCCGTCGAGGAGCTGCTGGTCGGCGTCGTCGGCGTTGGAGTCGATCGTGATCTGGACCTCGTTGACCAGCGGCTTGCGGATCGTGTCCGTCGACTGCTGCCAGTTCGGGTTGCGGACCAGGTCCATGGACTGGTTCGGCGTGTAGCTCTTGATCTCGAACGGGCCCGAGGACATCGGGTGCTTGGTGTACGTCGAGCCGACGAAGCCCGGGCCACCCTCGGTCTTGTAGGGGACCGGTGCGGCAGCGGGCAGCGCGAGGATGTCGTCGAAGTCGCCGAACGGCTGCTTGAGGTGGAAGGTGATCGAGTCGGCGGTGGTGCTGATCGCCGAGTCCGGGAGGTCGCCGGACTTGTACGGGCCCTTGTAGTCCTTCGGCGCGTTGATCACGTTGGTGAAGTAGAACCCGGGGCCACTGCCGGTGACGCTGGTGTCGAAGAGCCGCTCGATGCCGTACTTGACGTCCTTGGGCGTGATCGGCTTGCCGTCCGACCACTTGAGGCCCTGCTTGAGCGTGAAGGTCCACGACTTCTTGTCGCTGCTGACGGTGCCCATGTCGGTCGCCAGGTCGGGAGCGAGCTTGAAGTCGGCGCCGTTGACCGTCTGCCAACCGACGAGGGTGCGGGTGAAGAGGCGCTGCAGGTTCCAGCAGGCACCCAGGTAGGTGCCGGCGGGGTCCCACGAGTCGCAGTCACTGCCCGGCATGACCAGCTTGAGCGTGCCGCCGGTCTTCGTCGACGGGTTGACGATGCCGGAGGAGGCCGCGTCGAACACCGCCTTGTTGCTACCGCTACCGGCCCCGGCGGACCCGCCCCCGCCGGCCCCCGAGTTGTTCGAGGCGCCACCGCACCCACTCAGGACCATGGAGGCGGCAGCCACCGTACTGACCGCAGCCAGCAGCTTCTTGGTTGCCTTCATCTGGGTTTCTTCCCTTCTAACAGCCCGCACTCAACGGGTGGAACGTGGGTCGAGGGCATCGCGCAGACCGTCGCCGAACAGGTTGAAGGCGACGACGGTGATGAACAGCGCACAGCCGGGGAACACGAGGTACATGGGGTCGACCTGGAAGTAGGCGCCCGCGACGGAGAGCATCTGGCCCCACGACGGCGTGGGCGGCTGGATGCCGACGCCGAGGAAGGAGAGCCCCGCCTCACCCAGGATGTTGTTCGGGATCGTCAAGGTCGCATAGACCAGGACCGGTCCGACCAGGTTGGGCGCGATCTCGCGGGTCATGATCTGGAAGCTCGAGGCGCCGAGGCTGCGGGAGGCGTCGACGAACTCCTTCTCCCGCAGCGAGAGGACCTGGCCGCGCACGATCCGCCCGATGTAGGGGAAGCCGAAGAACCCGAGCACGAAGACCAGGACGACGAACCGCACCCAGCCGGCCGGGTTGATCAGGCTCATCACCGCCAGCAGCGAGATCGAGAGCAGCAGCACGGGGAACGACAGCAGCACATCCATGAACCGCGAGATCAACTGGTCGACCCAACCGCGGTAGTAGCCCGCGACCGTCCCGAAGGACACGCCGAGAACCACCGAGAGTGCCGTGGCCGCGACGCCGATCACCAGCGAGGTGCGGGCGCCGAACATCAGCATCGAGAGCACGTCCTGGCCCAGCACGGGCGTCACGCCGAACCAGTGATGGGACGTCATGCCGCCCAGATGTCCGAGCGGGAGGTTGGTGCCCGGGTCCAGCAGGTCGTCAGGCGGGCTGTTGTGCTGGTCGAGATAGCTCTGGCCGTAGATCTTCGTCAGCACGGGGGCGAGCAGCGCCACCAGGACGAAGAGCAGGACGACGACGCCGCCCGCCAGGGCGAGCTTGTCGCGGCGCAGCTTGCGCCAGGCGATCGCCCATAGCGACCGCCCCTCGATCACCCCGGGTGCGTGCGCACCGAGGACGTCGCTGGCGACCACGACATCGAGTTCACCTGGGTTGAGCGCCATCGTGACGGAGCCTTTCCGGCTGGCTGCGGTCCTTCGCGGGCAGTTGTTCACTGACCGTGCTTGATGACACTAGTGATTGCGGCAACATCGGCGCGACACCGGACGGCCCTGTTATCGGAACGTAACGAAACTGACGCCGCCAGGAGCGCTCCCGGGAGCGCTCCCCGGGGCGGTGGCCACGACACGGCAACGGGTCGGAGGCGCGCGGCGGCCGTGCAGGACCTATCCTGGGTGTGCGAGCCTGCGGCTCCACCACCCGGCAACCTCCATGAGGGCGCCCGACGCCCGTGCGCGGCACCGGACGCGGGCAGCGAGAGCCACCGCGAGTGGCGCAACAGACGGCATGACGCCGTCGACGACGTACGACGGCCACGCCGACACGTGGCAGAACAGGACTTGGCTTTGGCCGGACAAGGTCGGCGCCCCGCCGGGCGCGCACGAGCGCAGCAGGGACGACGCCCCCGCCATCAGGACGATGCGGGCCTGATCCCCGTGCTGGCGAAGGCCGTGCGCGAGGTGGAGACCGGTGTGCAGCGCGGCCGCTCCGAGCGGACCCGCTTCCAGGTCGTCGCCCTGTTGGTGCGCCAGGAGCGCGCCCGTCTCAAGGAGGACCCCGGCCTGAGCGACGCCGCGCGTGCGGCCGAGCTCAAGCGCCTCGACGGGATCGCCACCATCCTGGCCCAGACGGCCGCCCGCGAGCCGTCCCTGTTCACCCTGCTCGCCGAGGACGCACCGCAGACCGACGCCACCCACCGCCTGATGCGCGAGCTGCAGGTCGCTGCGGGGCTCGACGTCGAGCCGGAGGAGCAGGGGCCGATCCGCCAGATGACCACGACGATCTCCACCGAACGGCAGGTCGTCCCCCCCTCGGT
>Ga0209796_10000150_pt1 | contig 78182 bp, 68 predicted proteins | sample AgamicOrSfrz_FD_187167 | JGI IMG/M metagenome (GOLD analysis project Ga0209796, IMG submission 187167) | Agave microbial communities from Guanajuato, Mexico - Or.Sf.rz (SPAdes) (version 2) | ecosystem: Host-associated > Plants > Phyllosphere > Phylloplane/Leaf | place: Guanajuato, Mexico...
TCGCGCCACCAAGATTGTCGCTACCATCGGACCGGCTTCCAGCACGCCGGAGATCCTGCTGCAAATGATTCAGGCAGGCGCCGACGTGGTGCGGCTCAATTTCTCGCATGGCACCGCGGACGATCACCGCCAGCGCGCCGAGTTCGTGCGCGAGGCGGCTCGCCAGGCGGGCCGTGAGGTCGCCATCATGGCAGACCTGCAAGGCCCGAAGATCCGCGTCGGCAAGTTCGAGAACGGCAAGGTCACGCTCAACTCGGGTGAGCCGTTCATCCTCGACGCCGACTGCGAACTCGGCAATCACGAACGTGCGGGCCTCGACTACAAGGATCTGCCGCGCGACCTGAAGCCGGGCGACGTGCTGCTGCTTAACGACGGGCTGATCGTGCTGAACGTGCAGCGCGTGATCGGCAACGAGATCCATACGATCGTGAAGATCGGCGGCGACCTGTCGAACAACAAGGGCATCAACCGTCAGGGCGGCGGTCTGTCGGCGCCCGCGCTGACTGCCAAGGACATGGAAGACATCCGCACGGCAATGGCGCTCGGCGTCGATTTCGTCGCGGTATCGTTTCCAAAGAACGCGACCGACATGGAAATGGCGCGCCAACTGGCGAACATCGCCGGCGCACCGTACGGCATCAAGCCGAAGATGATCGCCAAAATCGAGCGCGCGGAAGCCATTCCGGCGCTGCAAGGCATTCTGGACGCGTCGGACGGCATCATGGTGGCGCGCGGCGATCTCGCGGTGGAGGTGGGGAATGCCGCAGTCCCCGCTCTGCAAAAGCGCATGATTCGTATGGCGCGCGAGTCGAACAAGTTCGTGATCACCGCGACGCAGATGATGGAGTCGATGATCTACGCGCCGGTGCCCACGCGCGCGGAAGTCTCCGACGTCGCCAACGCGGTGCTGGACGGCACAGACGCGGTGATGCTGTCGGCGGAATCGGCGGCAGGCAAGTACCCGGTGCAGACCATCGAAACAATGGCGGCCATCTGCATCGAGGCCGAGAAGTCGGAGCAGTCGGAGCTGGACAAGGATTTTCTCGACCGCACGTTTACGCGCATCGACCAGTCCATCGCGATGGGCGCGCTTTTCACCGCCTATCACCTGGGCGCGAAGGCGATCGTGGCGTTGACCGAATCCGGCTCGACCGCGCTGTGGATGTCGCGTCACTGGACGCACGTGCCGATTTTCGCGCTCACGCCGCGAGTCGGCAGCGAGCGGGCCATGGCGCTGTACCGCAACGTGACTTCGCTGCATCTGGACACCAACACCGACCGCGACACGGCGTTGCAACAGGCGTTGGAGACGGTGGTCAGCAAGGGCTACGCGTCGCGTGGCGACATGGTGGTACTGACCGTCGGCGAGCCGATGGGCCAGGCCGGCGGCACGAATACGCTGAAGATCGTACGGGTCGGCGAGCCGTATTGATTTGCAGCACTGCTCGACTGGCACAGGCTTGATTGAGCGAAGCAGGCTGGCGTACCCGGCGATCGCGCGTCTGGGCGCATCGGCGATCAGCGCGGGGCACGGCGCCCTGCGTTGCGCGCGGTGCTCAGCGCGCCAACGGGTATGCGGTTTGCTTCGCGACGAGATCGCCCAGAAGATGCCAGCGGCACAAGAATTCGTTTCAATCTAAGGAGTTACAGCATGCCTCTCGTATCAATGCGTCAACTGCTGGACCATGCCGCTGAAAACGGCTACGGCCTTCCGGCATTCAACGTGAACAACCTGGAGCAGGTGCAGGCGATCATGGCCGCGGCCGACAAGGTCAACGCACCGGTCATCATGCAGGCTTCGGCCGGCGCGCGTAAGTACGCCGGTGAAGCGTTCCTGCGCCATCTGATCGAAGCGGCGGTCGAGTCCTATCCGCATATTCCGGTCGTGATGCACCAGGACCACGGCCAGTCGCCGGCGGTCTGCATGGCGGCGATCCGCAGCGGCTTCACCAGCGTGATGATGGACGGCTCGCTGGAAGCAGACGGCAAGACTGTCGCGTCGTACGAATACAACGTGGAGGTGTCGCGCAAGGTCGTGGAAGCCGCGCACTCGATCGGCGTCACGGTGGAGGCGGAGCTGGGCGTGCTCGGTTCGCTGGAAACCATGAAGGGCGACAAGGAAGACGGCCACGGCGCGGAAGGCACGATGACCCGCGAACAGTTGCTGACCGACCCGGAACAGGCCGCCGACTTCGTCAAGCTCACGCAGTGCGACGCGTTGGCCATCGCGATCGGCACGTCGCACGGCGCGTACAAGTTCAGCAAGAAGCCCACGGGCGACATCCTGTCGATCCAGCGCATCAAGGAAATTCACCAGCGCATTCCGAACACGCACCTGGTAATGCACGGTTCGTCGTCGGTGCCGCAGGAGCTGCTCGCGGAAATCCGCGAATTCGGCGGCGACATGAAGGAAACCTATGGCGTGCCGGTTGAAGAAATTCAGGAAGGCATCAAGCACGGCGTGCGCAAGGTCAATATCGACACCGACCTGCGCCTTGCAATCACCGGCGCGATCCGCCGCTATATGGCGACCAATCCGGGCAAGTTCGACCCGCGCGACTACCTGAAGCCGGCCCGCGAAGCCGCCATGAAGATCTGTATCGAGCGCTACACGCAATTCGGCTGCGAAGGCCAGGCCGGCAAGATCAAGCCGGTTTCGCTTGATAAAATCGCGGAGAAGTACAAGTCGGGCGAACTCGCGCAAGTCGTCCGCTAAGCGGTACTTGCGTCGACGTTTGGCTTGGCACCTGGCCTTCCGGCCAGGTTGTCGTCAGATCGCCGTTCCCGCATCATCCGGGGAACGGCGTTTCCCTTTTGTTCCGGTCACACTTTTTGCCTCATTTTTAGCGAACCACGACGATGTCTACCCTTTACGAATCCACGCTCCGCTCGCTGCCGCTGCTCGGCCGCGGTAAAGTCCGCGACAACTACGCAGTGGGCAACGACCAGTTGCTGATCGTCACGACCGACCGTCTGTCGGCGTTCGACGTGATCATGGGCGAGCCGATTCCGAACAAAGGGCGCGTGCTCAACGAGATGGCGAACTTCTGGTTCGAGAAGCTCAAGCACGTGGTGCCGAATCACCTGACAGGGGTGGCACCGGAGTCCGTCGTGGCGCCGGACGAAGTCGAGCAGGTCAAGGGCCGCGCGGTGGTGGTCAAGCGCCTCGAGCCGATTCTCGTGGAAGCGGTGGTGCGCGGTTATCTCGCCGGCAGCGGCTGGAAAGACTACCAGGCGACCGGTTTGGTATGCGGCGTGCAACTGCCGCCGGGTCTGCAGAACGCGCAAAAGCTGCCGGAGCCGATTTTCACGCCGGCGGCCAAGGCCGAAATGGGTCATCACGACGAGAACATCACATACGACGAGATGGAGCGCCGCATCGGCACCGAACTGTCGGCCACGATCCGCGACATCTCGATCCGGCTCTACAAGGAAGCGGCGGATTATGCTGCCACGCGCGGCATCATCATTGCGGATACCAAGTTCGAGTTCGGTCTCGACAACCACGGCACGCTGTATCTGATGGACGAGGCGCTGACCGCCGACTCGTCACGCTTCTGGCCGGCCGATCAGTATCAGGTGGGCACCAATCCGCCGTCGTTCGACAAGCAGTTCGTGCGTGACTGGCTCGAAACGCAAGACTGGGCGAAAGAGCCGCCCGCGCCGAAGCTGCCGGACGACGTGGTGCAGAAGACGGGCGAGAAGTACCAGGAAGCGCTCGAACGTCTGACCGGGCACAAGCTCGCCTGATCGAGACCACGAACAGCCAGCCACGAACAGCCAGCCGCAAACAGGAAGCCGCAAGATGAGTGAAGCACAAACCGCCCATACGCATGGTGCGCCGGTTGTCGGCGTGCTGATGGGCTCCAGTTCCGACTGGGAAGTCATGAAGAACGCCGTGGCGATTCTGCAGGAATTCGGCGTGCCGTACGAAGCCAAGGTCGTCTCCGCGCACCGCATGCCCGACGAAATGTTCGCCTATGCTGAAAGCGCGCGCGAGCGCGGCATCCGCGCGATCATTGCGGGCGCGGGCGGTGCGGCTCATCTGCCAGGCATGCTGGCGGCCAAGACCACGGTGCCGGTGCTCGGCGTGCCGGTGGCTAGCAAGTATCTGAAGGGCGTCGACTCGTTGCATTCGATCGTGCAGATGCCCAAGGGCGTGCCGGTCGCAACCTTTGCTATCGGCGAAGCGGGCGCGGCGAATGCGGCGCTCTTCGCCGTATCGATACTGAGCGGCACGAGCGCGGAATACGCGGACAAGCTGGCGGCGTTCCGGGTTCGCCAGAACGAAGCGGCTCACGCGATGGTGTTGCCGGCGCTGTGAGCACCGGTTTGACAGATGTGCTGATGAACGGATCTCGGCCAAAGCGCGGGCCGAACAACCGCGCAATACGCCGGGCAAGACCCGGCCCTGACGCAATCAGCGATAGTTACAGGACCTTCCCTGTGTGACCTACCGGCCGGCGTGTGCCACTGCAGAACTGCATGCACGGCCGGCTGCGACCGACCACCAAGATGAATCCAGACAACACACCGGTTTCACCGATTCTGCCCGGCGCATGGCTTGGCATGGTCGGTGGCGGCCAGCTCGGCCGCATGTTCTGCTTTGCCGCTCAAGCAATGGGCTACCGCGTCGCTGTGCTCGACCCGGACGAAAGCAGCCCGGCGGGCGCGGTTGCCGATCGCCACTTGCGCGCGGCCTACGACGACGAAGCGTCGTTGACCGAACTCGCGCGGCTGTGCGCGGCTGTGTCGACCGAATTCGAGAACGTTCCGGCCGCGAGCCTCGACTTTCTCGCGAAGACGACGTTCGTGAGTCCCGCAGGCCGCTGCGTTGCCGTGGCGCAGGATCGTATTGCCGAAAAGCGCTTTATCGCGTCGTCGGGCGTGACGGTTGCGCCGCACGTGGTGATCGAGTCGTCGGACGCGCTGGCCGCGCTCGACGATGCGCAGCTTGAAGCGGTGCTGCCCGGCATCCTCAAGACGGCACGCATGGGTTACGACGGCAAGGGCCAGGTGCGCGTGCGCAACGCCGAAGAAGTGCGCGAGGCGCATGCGTCGCTCGGCGGCGTGCCGTGCGTGCTGGAAAAGCGGCTGCCGCTCAAGTTCGAAGTGTCCGCGCTGATCGCGCGCGGCTCCAATGGCGCGTCGGTGGTTTATCCGCTGGCGCAGAACTCGCACCACGACGGCGTGCTGTCGCACACTATCGTGCCCGCGCCGGACGCCAGCCCGACGCTCGTCGAGCAGGCGCAACAGGCCGCGCTGCAAATTGCCGGCAAGCTTGGCTATGTCGGCGTGCTGTGCGTCGAATTCTTCATTCTTGAGGACGGCTCGCTCGTGGCTAACGAAATGGCGCCGCGTCCGCACAACTCGGGTCACTACACGGTCGACGCGTGCGCGACCAGCCAGTTCGAACAGCAGGTGCGCGCAATGACCGGCATGCCGCTTGGCGACACGCGCCAGCATTCGCCGGCCGTCATGCTGAACATTCTGGGCGACGTCTGGTTTCCCGACGGCCCGAAGGGTGCATCGGTCACGCCGCCCTGGCACGAGGTGGCGGCCATGCCCGCTGCGCGTCTGCATCTGTACGGCAAGGAAGAGGCGCGTTGCGGCCGCAAGATGGGCCACGTGAACTTCACGGCGGCGACGCTCGAAGAAGCCCGCACGGCGGCGCGCGATTGCGCGCGGCTCTTGCATATCGCCACGAGCTGACGCGCGCGCCATGCCCGATCGACAGAACCCCGGCCAGGCCGGCCTGCCTCAGGAGGCCGGCGCCGACGTGCTGCCCGTCACCGCCGCCCAAATCGAGCATGCCGCGGCGCTGCTCGACGCGGGCGGCCTCGTCGCGTTCCCCACGGAGACGGTCTACGGCCTGGGCGGCGACGCCCAGAACCCGGACGCCGTCGCGCGCATCTACGCGGCGAAGGGCCGGCCGGCGAATCATCCGGTGATCGTGCATCTGGCGCCGCAGGGCGATCCGGGCTACTGGGCCGAGCAACTGCCGCAAGAGGCGCAGCGCCTGATCGACGCGTTCTGGCCCGGCCCGCTCACACTCATCCTGAAGCGGGCGGCGCGCATTCCGGCGGCAGTCAGCGGCGGGCAGGATTCCGTCGGCTTGCGTTGTCCGTCGCATCCGGTGGCGCAAGCGCTGCTCGATGCCTTCAGCGCGCTGCGCAGCGGGCATGGCGGTGTGGCGGCGCCGTCGGCGAACCGGTTTGGGCACGTGAGCCCGACCACCGCGCAGCATGTGCGCGACGAGTTCGGCACGGCGATTCATGTGCTCGACGGCGGCGCGTCGGACGTCGGCATCGAGTCCACCATTCTGGACTTATCACGCGGATTTCCCGCGTTGCTGAGGCCGGGCCGTGTCACGCCGCAAGAAATCGCCGACGTGCTTGGCGAAGCGCCGCGCCTGCCCGACGGCTCCGACGCCACTGCGCCGCGCGCCTCGGGCACGCTGAAGGCGCACTATGCGCCGCGCACACCGCTCGCTTTGCTGCCGTTCAACGCGCTGGAGCCGTTGCTTGCCGCGCGCGCAGCCGGCGAGCGCGTCGCGCTCGTCGCGCGGGCGTCCCGAGCGGGCCAGTGGGCCGACGCCGACGGTGTGCATTTCATTGCCGCGCCCGAAGACCCGCACGTGTACGCACGCGAGCTGTACGGCTTGCTGCGGGCGCTGGATCGCGCGAACGTCGCGCGTATTCTGATCGAGAAACTGCCTGATACGATCGAATGGATTGCGGTGAACGACCGGCTCGGCCGGGCTGCCGCGGCGTTCGAGGCGCAAAGCCAGACCTGAACTCGCCGACGCGTTTTTCCTCAGGCAGCGCGTGACTGGCGCCCAATAGAAAGCGCCTGGCTTATCTATCGACGGAGTCGATCAGACGAGCCAGGCGTTTTTTGATTTCCGCTCAGACAAAACGGCGCAGTCAAAACCGTCAGAGAACACCGCTCGGACAACACCGCTCAGACAGAACGGCGCACCCAAAACTGCTCACTCAAAACCGCGCACCCAAAACCGCGCCGCCGCCCGCCTATTTACCGAGGCCAGTCGCGGCGATCTGCTGCTGCACGTACTGTGCGAACAATGCATGCATGTGCGTGCTCGGGTGCACCGTGTCCGCGAACATATAGGTCTGGTCCGCGCCGGCCACCGTGTACGTCTGCGGCGAGCAGAACAGCGAGGAGCCGAACTGTGCTCCGTACTGCTCCGGAGTCAGGCCGTTGGTCGCGCTAGGATTGGCGCGGGCGTAAGCGGTCGCGTTGCTCTGCATGGCGGTCAGGTTGCAGGCCGTGCCGGTGTTCGACACCGTGAAGCCGAGCGCCTTGTAGTTCGGCAACTGCTGGTCCTGCCACGCGAACGCATCCACCACGATCACCTTGCCCGTGCCGAGCAGGCCGAGCGCCGTGAGGTTCTGCACGAACATGTAGTTGTACGCTGCGGCGATGCCCGACAGCAGCGCGGCCGAACCCGGCGTGCTTGCGTTAGCGGCGACGCCGAGCGGCGTGTTGCCGATGTCCGGCACGGTCGACACCACCACGTGAGACGCACCCGAGTTGACGATGGTCTTCACTTGAGCGGCGAGTTGGGTGGCAGCCTGGGCCACCTGCGGGTTAGGCAGTTTCGACAGATAGCCGACGATGAACGCAACCTGGCCCGCCTGCGTGTTGGGCAGCGTGCCGGCCTGCACGAGCAGCGGGAATTGCGTCTGTAGCGCGGTGCCGAGCGCCGTCAGATTCGCGGTGTTTTCCGCGAACTGGAAGATGTCGTTCGCGCCGCCGTTCACCAGCACGAGCTGGTTCGAGTTGAAGCTGCTATGCGCATTCAGGTAGTTCGCGACCTGAGTCACGATGGGCACTGTCGTGGCGGCCATGTTGTTCGGCGCCCAGCCTTTGCCTTGAGCATTGACGACGTCCGAGCCGCCTTGCGCATAACCGTAGCCGCCTGCCGCGACGAGCGGCTGGCCGAAGCCGCCGAGGTAGGCCGGCTTCAACGTGTCGCCGTAATACGCTGCCACCTTCTGCGTCCATACTTCACCGGGGTTGGTCGTGAAGCGTCCGCCACCGAAGCTCGACTGGATGACCGGCGCGTACGTGCCGACATCTGACAAGCTGTCGCCGAACGAAACCACCTGCAGTTTCACGCCGCCCGCCGGCGTGCTGGTGCCTGCGTTGTTGTTGTCGTCGCCGCCACCGCCGCAAGCGGCGAGCAGCGCAAATGCGGCGCTCGCTGCGGCGATTTGCGTGACGCGCAACCACTGCTGTTTCCTCGATGCTGTTTGCTTCATGTTGGCTACATCTCCTCGTATGTCTGGCCCTTGCGCCATGTATTGCAGGCCGCGCCCGCCGCGTCGGCGGCGTGACGACAGCTTACAGAATCTTCCTACGTCTGCGTCGTGCTGGAAATATCGTTGTTGTCGTTGATGCTGGGCTGCGCGGGCGTGCTCACGGTAGCAGCCCTGCCGGCCGTGGCGTGAGCCGCCGGGCCTGCCGTCGCACCCGCCATGCGCCGCGCGTGAAAACCGGCGGCCCACGCGGGCGGAGCAAAGAGCGCACGCAGTTTGTCCGGCACGCCGCGCGCGTTTGCAAAGTCGTGCGCCATCGACACCCATTCGTGGAATGTCGCCTTCAGCGGGTTGTAGGTATGAAGCGGCTCGACGATGCCATAGACGGGCGGCTCGCGCGGGTCTTCGTCGACGTAGGTGCCGAACAGCCGGTCCCAGATCACGAGTACGCCCGCATAGTTGCGATCGATATAACGGTCGTTGCGCGCGTGATGCACGCGATGGATGGACGGCGTGTTGAACAGATATTCGACCCAGGCAAACCTACCGGTGAACTTGCGGACCACCTGCGTATGCACGAAAAACTGGAAGCCCAGATTGATCAGCACGATTGCCACGATCTGCTTCGGCGGAAATCCAAGCAGGGCGAGCGGCACCCAGAAGAGCCACATGCCGGCGAGCGGATACATGAGGCTTTGCCTGAACGCTGTCGAGAAATTCAGCCGCTCCGACGAGTGATGCACGACATGCGCGGCCCACAGCCAACGCACCCGATGGCTGCAACGGTGAAACACGTAGTAGAGCAAATCCTGTGCAACGAAAAGCACGGCGAACGAGAGCCAACCGGCTTGCCACGTATGCACGCGGTAATGGTCGTAGAAAAACGCATAGACGGGGACGATGGCGAGCCACGCGAGCTTGTCGGCCGCTTGCTGCAACAGCGCGAGCGCCGCATTGCAAAGCGTGTCGCGCCAGTTGTAGAGCGCCGCGCCGGGGCGCGTTCGCCGCAGATGCCACGCCTCCCAGCCGATACATGCGAGAAAGACTGGCGCCATGGCGAGCAGCAGCAATTCGGCATCGAATTGCATGGTGTCTTCCTCCGTGGTCCCTTGCCGCCGCGGGACGTGCCGCGGTGTACTGTCGTTGGTTGTTGTTATGGTTCGAGCGCGCCGCGCGGCTCGAACACTGCCCGACAGCGTACACGGTTAAGCGCGTGCCGCGCGCGGCCTTCGTTAGAAGGAATCCTCAATGGGCGTCGCGCTTGCGCGGGTTTTTCCTGGGCTTCGCGCGTGGTGCAGCGCTCGCCGCTTCGGCTGCGGGCACGGAGACTTTGCTAAAGCCCGTGGTCGGTCCTTGATAGACCCATTCGAGCAGCGCGTCGTGCGCGGCGCGCGCAGCTTCGGAGTGCGGATCGTTGATGAAGCTCACCACGACATAGCTGTTGCCATCCGCCGATGCCACGTAGCCCGCAATCGCCCGCACGTCGCGCAGCGTGCCGGTCTTGATCTGCGCGTTGCCGCCCGCGCCCTGATGGGTGAGACGGTTGCGCATGGTGCCGTCCACGCCGGCAATCGGCAGCGACTGTACGAACACCTGAGCGACGGGGCTCGCGTTGGCCCGTTGCAGGAGATCGGCGAGCGAGAGCGCGGTGAGATGCTCGTCGCGCGACAGCCCCGAGCCGTTGTCGAGCGACAGATATTGCATCTCGACGCTGTCGCGGCGCAGAAACGCCTCGATCGCACGCGCGGATTTGGCGGGCGTGGCGGGCGGCTTTTCTTCGGCCGCGCCGATTGTCAGGAACAGGTTGCGCGCCATCGTGTTGTTGCTGAACTTGTTGATGTCGCGAACGATGTCCGACAGCAGCGGCCCCTGATGCGTGGCGACCAGTTTCGCGCCGACCGGCACCGCGCCTTCGCGCGTGGCCCCGCTGAAGGTACCGCCGGTCTGCTGCCACAGCGCGAGAAAGCCGCCCGTGAAGAATGCCGAATGGTCCAGCACCGCGACGTTGACCGTGCGCGGGCCGCAGCGCACCGGGTAGTCGCCGGCAAACGAGGCGACGACCGTGCCGTTCGGCGTCGGCGTGACGGCGGGCGAGACCGAAGCCGCTTCGCCGCGACAAGGGCCGTTGACCGCGCGCATCTGATTGTCGATTTGCAACTGCGCGAGCGCAGGCAGCACGTCGATGGCGACCGTGCCGTCCGGCGACGGCGTCAGCGTGAACGACAGCGATTTGAACGCGTACAGCAGCGGATCGGGACCGACGTTGTACGGCGCGCTGACGTCGTCGTCGAAGGCGGGCAGGTCGCGCGTCGACGGATCGAAGTAGCGCTTGTCGAGCACGAGCGCGCCGTCTATGCCTCGAATCCCCGCCTTGTGGATCTTCTGCACGAGGTCGATCAGTTCTTCCGGCACGAGCTTCGGATCGCCCGTGCCCTGAAGGTACAGATTGCCGTGCAGCACGCCGTTGGCGTCGAGCGTGCCGTCCGCATAGGCGCTCGTGCGCCAGCGGTAGTCGGGGCCGAGAATCGACAGGCCGGCGTAGGTGGTGACGAGCTTCATCGTCGAGGCGGGCATCATCGGCTTGCCCGCGTTCAACGCGACGATCGGCGTGCGGTCGCCGACTTTCTCGACGACCACGCTGACCGACGACAACGGCACGTGCGCGCGCTGCAAGCCGAGCATCACCGACTGTGGCAAAACGGTGCTGACATTCACGCCCGGATGCGCGGCCTTGACGCGTGCGTCGGCGGCGACCGGCAGGCACACCGCACCTGCAAGCGCGGCGCACACGACGAGACGCGCACTCGCGCGGGACGTGCCGCCGCGCGGCGACATGCGAACGCGGGGGATAGCCGGGAAAGAAGTGAAAGCGATGAAAGCAGAGCTTGCGCGCAAATGCAGCGCCGCGTGGCGAAGGCATCTTGCGACGGAAGACAGGAAAGCGTGCGTCATGAACGGGCGAGAGAGCAAAATATCGGGGCGTGGGGCACGCGGCAATTCAAAGCGGTGAACACAAGGCGGTGAAGACAAAGCGTGAACAGGCCGTACAGCAACTGTCGGCAAGGCCCATTCGCTGCTCTGCTGCGCGCTTCGCCCTGGCAAACGAGGCAAGAGCGGCAAACACGGCAAACACGGCAGGCCAGCAAAGCGCGGCGTTGACCGTTCGCGCCTGTGCGCGAGCGACATCCGGCGCCGCGAGCAAATCACCCGCAGGGCCTGAGGCTCGCGCGCATAGCCGCGGTCGGACTCCTACAGCGCCGCGCGACGCAAAGCGCCCATTGTAGTGACATGCCGCCGGACTGCGGTGGTAAAAGCGTCATACGGGTCATAGGTCATGCGGCAGGGTCAGACAGCGGCGTCACACAGCGGCGTCACACAGCGGGGTCACACAGCGGCGTCATCCGACGCGCAGGGCGGGGTGGGCGCTAGAATGCGGCATCATCGAATGTAAGGAAACGTGACCATGCGCATCTTGCTAGTCGAAGACGACCGGATGATCGCTGAAGGCGTGCGCAAGGCGCTGCGCGGGGAAGGCTTCGCGGTCGACTGGGTGGAAGACGGCGAAGCGGCGCTCAGCGCGGCGACGAGCCAACCGTACGATCTGGTGCTGCTCGACCTCGGGCTGCCCAAACGCGACGGCCTGGACGTGCTGCGCGCGCTGCGCGCGCGCGGCCATGCTCTGCCGGTGCTGATCGTCACGGCGCGAGACGCGGTGGCCGACCGCGTGAAGGGCCTCGACGCCGGCGCGGACGATTACCTCGTCAAGCCATTCGATCTCGACGAACTCGGCGCGCGCATGCGGGCGTTGATCCGCCGCCAGTCCGGCCGCAGCGATTCGACCATCCGCCATGGCAATCTGACACTCGACCCCGCGTCGCATCAGGTGACGCTCGAAGGCGCGCCGGTGGCTCTTTCCGCGCGCGAGTTTGCGCTGCTGGAGGCGCTCCTCGCGCGGCCGGGCGCGGTACTCTCGAAGAGCCAGCTCGAGGAAAAAATGTACGGGTGGGGCGAGGAAATCGGCAGCAATACAGTCGAAGTCTATATTCACGCGCTACGCAAAAAGCTCGGCGCGGATCTCATCCGCAATGTGCGCGGGCTCGGCTACATGATCGCGAAGGAAGCCTGAGCCGATGCGATCCATTCGTCGTCAATTGCTGGTGTGGCTGCTTGCGCTCGTGTTGCTCGGCGTCGGCATTGCGGGCTGGCTGATCTATCGCCAGGCGCTTGCCGAAGCCAACGAACTGTTCGATTACCAGTTGGAACAGATCGCGGCGGCGCTGCCGTCCGAGCCGTTCTCGCAGGTGCTGGGTTCGCGCGATACGGGCGACGAGGGCATCGTGCTGCAAATCTGGAACCGCAACGGCGTGCTCATGTACTACTCGCGGCCGCGCGCGCCGCTCGCGCCGCGCGCCGAACTGGGCTTCTCGACTGAACGCACGGAACGCGGCGAGTGGCGCGTGTACGGTGCGATTGTCGGCGATAACGTCGTGCAATTGGCGCAGCCGCTTTCGGTGCGCAACCGGCTTGCCGCCGACGTCGCCTTGCGCACACTGTGGCCGTTGATCGTGCTGCTGCCGGTGCTCGGGCTCGCCGTGTGGGTGGTCATCGGACGCGGGCTGCGCCCTCTGCGGCGTGTGACGAGCGCGCTCGACACGCGTCATCCGGAGGCGCTCGATCCATTGCCCGACCAGCGTCTGCCGCTCGAGGTGCAGCCGCTCGTGCGTGCGCTGAACGGGCTGTTGCAACGGCTCGCTACTGCCCTCGACATCCAGAAGGCGTTTGTCGCGGACGCGGCGCACGAACTGCGCACGCCGCTCGCGGCCGTGCAGATTCAGGCGCAACTGGTCGCGCGCGCGAAAGACGACGCCGCGCGCGGCGAAGCGCTCGCCGATCTGCAAGCCGGCGTGACTCGTGCCACGCGCCTTGCCGAGCAACTGCTTGCGCTCGCGCGCTCCGAGCCCGACGGCCTTGCCGTGACCGATGCCGTCGACCTGCGCGCGTTGCTCTCGGACTGCGTGCTCGCCTATGCGCCGCTCGCACAAAATCGCGGCGTCGATCTCGGCATCGAGGCGAGCGAGGCGGCCACCGTGATCGGCGATCCTGAGTCGTTGCGCGTGATGTTCAACAACCTCGTTGACAACGCAACCAAGTACACGCCGCGCGGTGGACGCGTCGACGTCAGCCTGCATGTCGAAGACGGGCATCCGGTGGTGCGTATCGCCGACAGCGGACCCGGCATCGAACCCGCTGAGCGCGACCGCGTGTTCGACCGCTTCTACCGCGCGGGCGCCGGCGAAAACCGCGTGCGCACGGACGTGGCCGGCACCGGCCTGGGCCTTGCCATCGTGCGGCGCATCGCGACCCAGCATCATGCGACGGTGTCGCTCGACGAATCGTCGGCCGGTGGGCTCGAAGTCACCGTGCGTTTCTGAGCGCGAACGTTTCAACTTCCTTTCGAAAGAAAAGTGCTTCAAACAAGGGCTAAACGCGTCGAGAGGGGATCTGTCGCTGCTTAAGACTCTTTTAAGCGATGCCCCTTACGCTTCCTGACATCCCAGTTTCTTTCTCCAGTCAGGAGCACACGATGAACGCGAAAACCTTGTCCCGCAGCGCTGTTGCAGCCGCTGTCGCCGTAGCGCTTTCCGCCGGCTATGTGGCGGGCCATCGCGACTTGCCGGCGCCGCAGGTCATCTCGCCGGCGCAAGCCGCGATGATGCCCGCCGAAGCCGCCGCCAAAACCGGCATTCCCGACTTCTCCGGCCTCGTCGAGACGTATGGGCCGGCCGTCGTCAACATCAGCGCAAAGCACGTCGTGAAGCGCGCGGCGCTGCGCGGCAATGGCGGCATGGGCGGCAATCAGTTGCCGATCGACCCGAGCGATCCGTTCTACCAGTTCTACAAGCACTTCTTCGGCGGTATGCCAGGCATGCAAGGCGGCGATGGCGGCGACGTGCCCGATCAGCCGAGCGCGAGCCTCGGCTCGGGCTTCATTGTCAGCAGCGACGGCTACATCCTGACCAACGCGCATGTGGTGGACGGCGCGAACGTCGTGACCGTCAAGCTCACCGACAAGCGCGAATTCAAGGCCAAAGTGGTCGGCGCCGACAAGCAGTCCGACGTGGCCGTGCTGAAAATCGACGCGAGCAACCTGCCCGTCGTGAAGATCGGCGATCCGCGTCAGAGCAAGGTGGGGCAGTGGGTCGTCGCGATCGGTTCGCCCTACGGCTTTGACAATACGGTGACCTCCGGGATCATCAGCGCGAAGTCGCGTTCTCTGCCGAACGAAAACTACACGCCGTTCATTCAGACCGACGTGCCGGTGAATCCGGGCAACTCGGGCGGGCCGCTCTTCAATCTGCAAGGGGAGGTGATCGGCATCAATTCGATGATCTATTCGCAGACCGGCGGCTTCCAGGGGCTTTCGTTCGCAATCCCGATCAATGAGGCCATCAAGGTCAAGGACGACATCGTCAAGACCGGCCACGTGCGCCGCGGGCGGCTCGGCGTCGCAGTGCAGGGCATGAACCAGACGCTCGCAAACTCTTTCGGAATGCAGAAGCCGCAAGGCGCGCTCGTCAGCTCCGTCGATCCGGACGGTCCCGCAGCCAAGGCGGGCCTGCAGCCTGGCGACGTGATTCTCTCCGTGAACGGCGAGCAGGTAACCGACTCTTCGGCGCTGCCCTCGCAGATCGCGGGTCTCGCGCCTGGCAGCACGGCCACGGTGCAGGTCTGGCGCGACAAGGGCACGAAGGATCTGAAGGTGACGATCGGCTCGTTGTCAGACAGCAAACTTGCCGCCGACAAGACCGATCAGCCGACGCAACTGCAAGGGCGTCTCGGCGTGGCCGTGCGTCCGCTGACACCGGAAGAAAAGAGCAGCGCTTCGATCTCGCACGGCCTGCTTGTGCAGCAGTCGGGCGGCGCCGCGGAAAGTGCGGGTATTCAGCCGGGCGACGTGATCCTTGCCGTCAACGGCCGGCCGGTCACGAGCGTCGACCAGTTAAAGCAGATGGTCGCGGGCGCGGGCAACAGCATCGCGTTGCTGATCCAGCGCGATAACTCGCAGATCTTCGTGCCGGTGGACCTCGGCTGATCATCCCGCGAGTCGCATTCCGCGTCGACAAACCGGATGAAGTAAGGCTTGCCGGTCTGTTTGCACTTACTGCAGACAGACCGGCATTTTTCTTTTCCGGTCGGCACCGCGGGGCGGGCGCCTTGCGGCAGGTGGCGTGCCTCGCAGACGTTGCCAGCCCGGTGGAGGGCAGGTGCAAGGCCGGGTGGCACGCAGGTTGCGTCGATCCTGAGTCCCGTCGTTTGGATAAGCGCCGGGCTCAAGATGTCAATAAGGAGCAAACCGATGAAAAACGAACGCACTCAGCGAAAGATCGTAGCCGCCGCGGCCAGCGTGGCGCTCACTCTCGGTCTGGTGGGCGGCGCGTACGCGCAGCAGGCGAGCGAAGTCACCGGCGGCACCACCGCTGACCAGACGAGCGCTGGCAACGTCAACGGCGGAGGTCTGCCGCAAATCCAGCAGCAAGGCGACGTCTCGTTCGTCTCGGGCGGCGTCGGCCTCGACGAATCCAAGGCGCTGCAGCAGGCGCAAAGCCAGTGGCCGTTGTCCCTGCGCTTCACGGGTCCGGGCTCGGACTATCTCGCGGACGTCCACGTGCGGGTTGTCGACGCGCACAACGGCGAGGTGTTGAACACCACCTCGCGCGGACCGTACATGCTCGTGAAGCTGCGGCCCGGCCGCTACACGGTGCATGCGTCGTACAAGGATCGCGATCAGTCGAAGGCGCTGACGGTGCCGGCGAAGGGCTCGGCGAAAGCGGCGTTCTACTGGAACACCCAGTAAACCCGAAGCCGGCCGCGCATCGGCATGAAGGCCGCGCAATCGCCGGAACTTTGGCCGATAATGAAGCCACGGGTCTGTCCCGTGGCTTTGCTGTTTGCACGAGCGCACACTTTCACGGAGCCGAGACATGGACGATGCCTTGACACCTCACGCAAGCCCCGCGAAATCCGCCGGCGGGCACACCATCGCGATCAGCGGCAACGATCACCGCGTGCGCGTGATCCACGGCGGCGTGACGATGGCCGACACGCACGCAGCGCTGACCCTCAGCGAAACCGGTCTGCCCGACGTTTTTTACTTTCCGCGCGAAGACGTGAACATGGCGCGGCTGGAACGCTCCACGCACAGCACCCACTGCCCTTTCAAAGGCGACGCGTCGTACTTCCACCTGCGGACCGAAGACGGTCTGATCGAAAACGCCGTATGGAGCTACGAGACGCCGTTCGAGTCGGTGGCAAGAATCAAGGGCTATCTGGCGTTCTACTCATCGCGCGTCGACCGCATCGATCAGACGTCCTGATTCGATGTCGCGCGTTCACCGGGAGGCTGGGATGGAACTGAACGACGCGTTACGGATTCCACTTGTGCCGTCCGACGTATGGGACGCGTTGCAAGACCTCGCGCTGCTGCGCGCCAGCCTCGACAATTGCGAGTCGTTCACGCGCCTTTCGCACGGTGAATACGCGCTCACTCTGACAGTTCCACTCGGGCCGCTGCGCGCCCGTTACGAGGCGCGCGCGCATGTCGCAGGCCAGGATTCTGGCCCCGCCGATGCCGAGCGCCGCACCATCAACTTCAAGGCGCGCGCGGAAGGCGTCGGCTCGCTGCGCGGACAGATCGAAGTGCGCCTGCGTCCCGAAGAAGGCGCGGCAGGCGGCAGGGAGCGCAGCACGCGGATTGACTACACGATCTGGGCGACGTCGTCCGGACCGCTCGCGCAACTGCCCCCGCGCCAGCTCGAAAACGCGCTTCGCCAACTGGCGGACGATTTTTTCGCCGAGTTCAGTGCGGTCGTGCGCGCAAAGCATGGCCAGGGGCCGAATCGCGCGCGCGGTTCAGCGGCGCGCCGTCAGCATGTCTTTCTGCGGCCCATCACGCTCGGCGGCATCGCGCGGCGCACGCGTGCTGAACACAGCGGTGCGCCCGGCGGGCGGACGGCGAGCGTCTCGCACTCCGAGCCCACTCCGCACGCGGTGCCCAACTGGGCGTGGGCGGCGATGATTTTTCTCGTCGCGCTGCTGCTGTATGTAGCGCGCTGGATCAGCGAGCGCTGAGGGGACGCTGGGCGCGGGTGTGGCCCGCATTTGAGGAAGACTGTCGCGTCAACGCGACTACGAAATCGCGGTGGTGGGCTACGAAATTGCGTCGCTGAGGCGCGCTGGGAGGACCTGTTTTACTCGCGCCCCTCGACGCTTGCGGCGCCACCTTCATCACGGCTCGCTTCTGCGACGGTGAACCCACCGTCACCTTGACCAAATCTCGTCCGCCACCGCGTCACCTTCGGGTCACTTCGGCATCACCTCGGCGTCACTTCGACATCATCCCCCGCGGAACTCCCTGCGCCACGCCGAGGGCGACGTGCGAAACGCCTGCGCAAAGTGCTGGCGCAACGAAGCCGCCGACCCGAATCCGGCAATGCCGGCAATCGCTTCTACCGACTCGTCCGTACTCTCGAGCAGTTGCTGCGCATGCCCGAGCCGCTGCGCGAGCAGCCATGCGCCGACCGTTGTGCCGGTCGCGAGCCGGAAGCGTCGCGTAAAGGTGCGGCGGCTCATCAGCGCGCGCGCCGCAAGACTGTCCAGCGTGTGCGGCGCGTCGAGGTTGCCGCGCACCCAGTCGAGCAGCCCGGCGAGCCGGTCTTCGCGGAGATTCTGCGGCACCGGCTGCTGGATGTACTGCGCCTGCCCGCCCTGCCGGTGCGGCGACACCACCAGCCGGCGCGCGACGAAATTCGCCACCTCGGCGCCGCACATCTTGCGCAGCACGTGCAGGCAGCAATCCAGTCCTGCCGCCGTGCCCGCCGATGTCAGCACATTGCCGTCGTCGACATACAGCACGTCGCGGTCGAGTTTCACGCGCGGGTAGCGGCGCGCGAAGTCGTCGGCCCACGCCCAGTGCGTCGAGGCCGGGCGGTGGTCGAGAATGCCGGCGGCGGCCAGCACGAATGCGCCGAGGCACAGGCCGACAAGTTGCGCGCCGCGCGCGTGGGCCGCCCGCAGTGCGTCGAGTAAGGCCGCGGGTGGTGGCTCCTCGGGATCGCGCCAGCTCGGCACGATGATCGTGTGTGCGTCGCCTAGTGCTTCAAGACCGTGCGTGACGGCGATCGAAAAGCCCGCAGTTGTGGTCAGCGGCCCCGCTTCTGCCGCGCAGACGCGAAAGTCGAACTGCGGAACGCCGCCCCCGCTGCGGTCCTCGCCGAAAACCACGCACGGCACGGACAGATGGAAGGGGCTGATGCGGTCGAAGGCGATCACCGCGACGATGGGGGAAGCCTGCGGCATGGGCGGTGCAGCAGAAGCAGTGGAGGCTGTGGACACGGTAGATACGGTAGATGCGGTAGACACGGCCATCAGTCGGTCATCTCTCGAAGCGGCGATGCACTGGGGAACATCAATGGCCCGATTCTAGCGAAGATTGTCAAACGGGCCGCTGTTGTCCGGGACGGGCGGGAACAACAATGCGTCATCGCCGTTCTTTCTCGCCGCTTCGAAGCCGGTCTTCCGAAACCGACGAAGCCGGGGCGCGCGATTCCCATAAGCTTTCACAGGAGAGTGTTGCCATGACCACCCCGCGCCGTGCGCTAGTCGTCATCGATGTGCAGAACGAATACGTGAGCGGCGATCTGCCGATCGAATATCCGCCTGTCCAGAATTCCCTTGCCAATATTGGCCGCGCAATGGACGCGGCGCGGGCCGCGGGCGTGCCGGTTGTCGTCGTGCAGAACTTCGCGCCCGCCAGCTCGCCGCTCTTTGCTCGCGGCAGCGAGCGAGCCGAGCTGCACCCGGTAGTGGCTTCGCGCGAGCGCGATCACTACGTGGAAAAGTCGCTGCCGAGCGCTTTCACCGGCACGGATCTGGGCGAATGGCTGGCCGCGCGCGGCATCGACACGCTGACCGTGGTTGGCTACATGACGCACAACTGCGATGCGTCGACGATCAATCATGCCGTCCATGCCGGGCTTGCGGTTGAGTTTCTGCACGACGCGACCGGCTCCGTGCCTTATGAAAACAGCGCGGGCTTTGCGAGCGCGGAGGATATTCACCGGGTGTTTTGCGTGGTGCTGCAATCGCGCTTCGCGGCCGTGGCGAGCACCGACGAATGGCTTGCCGCGCTTGCCAACGGTGTGCCGCTCGAGCGCGGCAACATCTATGCGTCGAATCAGAAGGCGCGCAGCAGGAACCGGTAAGGCGAGGGTGGCGCAGGCGGCTTATCAGCCGCATCCGCGAGGCTGCCTGATGCTCGTTACTTGCGCAGCATCGGGCTTAACTTCAGCGCGTCGAACATGCCTTGGACCATGCGCTCACCGAGCGCGGCATAGTCCGTTGCATCGGGCAGGAACAGCATGTCGCGCAGCGACCCGCCGACAAAAGCATGCACCATGGCCGCCGCAAGCCTCGTGTCGAGATCGGCGGGCAACTGGCCCTTCGAGATCGCATTGCGCATGGCGGCTTCAATCTTGGTCAGCGCTTCGCGCATGTTGGTCTGATAGCGCACCAGCACCGGTCCCATTTCCTCCACCAGCTCGCACTTCAGAAACAGAATGTCGAACACGCGGCGGCGGCGCGGATTGTTCAAGGTGTCGCGCAGGCAGACGGTGCAGACTTCCATCAGACGCCCCAGCGGATCGGGCTCGTTCGGGTCCAGCGAGGCGGCCTTGAGTTCGTCGAGCGGCAGCAGCACGCGGTCGAACATCTCTGTGAACAGATCGCTCTTGTGGGCGAAATGCCAATAGATTGCGCCGCGCGTGACGCCGGCCGCCTGCGCGATGTCGGCGAGCGAGGTGCGCGATACGCCTTTTTCGAAAAACACTTTTTCTGCCGCATCGAGAATGCTGTTGCGCGTCTCCAGCGCCTCTTCCTTGGTTCTTCGGACCATATTGGTGTGACCTGCCCTGATTGTGGGGTTTTCCCGAGCGCTTTTAAGTACGCCAGATGACAATCCGGTTGCCGCGATGCGTTTCGCGGCGGCTTTCTTGCTGCCGTCGCGCAGCAAGAGAAGTAACGTACTTTTACATTCATTCGTGAATGTATATATAATAGCACCCCACGATCGGATAGCCCAAGCGGTGACGACCGGTTAATATCCGTCACTGTTGCCTTTCGCAAGCTTTTCGCGCCGTGCCCCAACGGGCGGCGCCGTGCGGCATTTTCCCGGTTGGCGCACATCGCCCTCGGTGCCTCGCAGCTTCGGTACGAATTCACGGGCTCCCGGTCAAGCGTCGCAAGACGCCTGTGTGCGTCGTCGTCCCCGGGGTAGGGATGCGCGCACTTTTTCATTCTCAGTCATAGACAGAGGTCGCTCCATGCGCGTCGAACGGGTTCCATTCCGCTTAATCAGTGCCGCGACGGCTGCCGTATTGCTGGCAGCGTGCGGACCAAAACAATCTGCCCCGCCGCCACAGACGCCCGAAGTCGGCGTCGTTACCGTCCAGCCGACTACCGTACCTGTCGTCACCGAATTGCCGGGCCGCACCAGTGCTTTCCTCGTCGCGCAAGTGCGCGCGCGGGTCGACGGCATCGTGCTGCGCCGTGAGTTCACTGAAGGTGCTCAGGTCAAGGCGGGTCAGCGTCTGTACAAGATCGATCCGGCGCCGTACATCGCCACGTTGAACAACGCGAAGGCGACGCTCGCCAAGGCGCAGGCGAACCTCGCGTCCACCACGGCACAGGCAAGCCGCTTCAAGGTGCTGGTTGCCGCCAATGCGGTCAGCAAGCAGGACTACGACAACGCGGTAGCCGCGCAAGGTCAGGCCGCCGCCGACGTCGCCGCGGGTAAGGCAGCGGTCGAGACCGCGCAGATCAACCTCGGCTACACGGACGTCACGTCGCCTGTCACCGGCCAGATCGGCGTGTCGCAAGTCACGCCGGGCGCCTACGTGCAGGCCAGCGCCGCGACCCTGCTTGCCACCGTCCAGCAGCTCGACCCAGTTTATGTGGACCTGACGCAGTCGAGTCTCGACGGTCTGAAGCTGCGCCGCGAAATGCAGGAAGGCCGCCTGAAGACCAACGGTCCGGACGCCGCGAAGGTTTCGCTGATCCTCGAAGACGGCCGCACGTATTCGGAAAAAGGCAAGCTGCAGTTCACCGACGTGACGGTGGACCAAAGCACGGGTTCCGTCACCGTGCGAGCGATTTTCCAGAACAAGGACCGGGTGCTGCTGCCGGGCATGTTCGTGCGCGCGAAGATCGAGGAAGGCGTGAACGAAAACGCACTCGTCGTGCCGCAAGTCGGCATCACGCACGACCAGAAGGGACAGCCTACCGCGCTTGTCGTCGGCGAGGACAACAAGGTTGCGTTGCGTCAGCTCGTCACCGCGGGCACCTACGGTTCGAACTGGGTGGTCGAGAGCGGCCTGAAACCCGGCGACCGCGTGATCGTGCAGGGCACCGACAAGGCAAAACCGGGCATGCAGGTCAAGGCAGTCGCCGCGCAACTTCCCGCCTCCCCAGCCTCCGGCACAGCCGCTCAAGGCGCGCCGGCCGCCAGCGGCGCTGCGCAGACGGCTCAACCTGCCTCCGCAGCATCGGGCGCGTAATAACAGGGAGCCCGCCACATGGCAAAGTTCTTTATTGATCGCCCGATTTTTGCATGGGTGATCGCCATCATCCTGATGCTCGCGGGTATCGCGTCGGTATTTACATTGCCGATCGCGCAATACCCGACCATCGCGCCGCCGGCTGTGCAGATCAGCGCAACCTATCCAGGCGCGTCGGCGAAGACGGTGGAAAACACCGTCACGCAGGTGATCGAGCAGTCGATGAGTGGTCTCGACCACCTGCTGTACCTGTCGTCCACGTCGGACGACTCGGGTACCGCAACCATCACGCTGACGTTCGCGGCCGGCACCAATCCTGACATCGCGCAGGTGCAGGTGCAGAACAAGCTGCAGCTCGCCACGCCGCTGTTGCCGCAAGCCGTGCAGCAACTGGGCACGAAGGTCACGAAGTCGAGCAGCAGCTTCCTGCTGGTCATGGCGTTCGTGTCCGAAGACGGCAGCATGAACAAGTACGACCTCGCGAACTACGTTGCGTCCAACGTGCAGGACCCGGTGAGCCGTATCGACGGCGTGGGTACCGTCACGCTGTTCGGCTCGCAGTACGCCATGCGCATCTGGCTCGACGCGAACAAGCTCACTAACTTCGGCCTCACGCCGGTGGACGTGGAAACCGCGTTGCAGGCTCAGAACGTCCAGGTTGCGGGCGGCTCGCTCGGCGGCACGCCGTCTGTGCCGGGGCAGGTGTTGCAGGCGACCATCACGGAAGCCACGCTGCTCAATACGCCGGAACAGTTCGGCAACGTGCTGCTGAAGGTGAACCCGGACGGCTCGCAAGTTCGCATCAAGGACGTGGCACGCATCGAGCTGGGCGGCGAGAACTACAACTTCGACACCAAGTACAACGGCCAGCCGACCGCAGGCTTCGGTATCCAGCTTGCCACCGGCGCAAACGCGCTCGCCACAGCGAAGGCAGTGCGCGCGAAGATCGACGAACTGTCGAAGTACTTCCCGCACGGTCTGGTCGTGAAGTACCCGTACGACACCACGCCGTTCGTGCGTCTGTCGATCGAGGAAGTGGTCAAGACGCTGCTCGAAGGCATCGTGCTGGTGTTCCTCGTCATGTATCTGTTCCTGCAGAACCTGCGGGCCACGCTGATCCCGACGATCGCCGTGCCGGTGGTGCTGCTCGGCACGTTCGCGATCATGAGCGTGGTGGGCTTCTCCATCAATACGCTCTCCATGTTCGGCCTTGTGCTGGCAATCGGCCTGCTGGTGGACGACGCGATCGTGGTGGTGGAAAACGTCGAGCGGGTGATGGCGGAGGAGGGCCTATCGCCTCGGGAAGCTACCCGCAAGGCGATGGACCAGATTACCGGCGCGCTCGTCGGCGTGGCGCTCGTGCTGTCGGCGGTGTTCGTGCCGGTGGCGTTCTCGGGCGGTTCGGTCGGCGCCATTTACCGGCAGTTCTCGCTGACTATCGTCGCGGCGATGGTGCTGTCCGTGCTGGTCGCGTTGATTCTGACGCCGGCCTTGTGCGCGACGATCCTCAAGCCCATTCCGCAGGGTCATCACGAAGAGAAGAAGGGCTTCTTCGGCTGGTTCAACCGCACCTTCAACAGGAGCCGCGACAAGTACCACTCGGGCGTGCACCACGTGATCAAGCGCTCGGGCCGCTGGCTCATCATCTATATGGTGGTGATCGTCGCGGTGGGTCTGCTGTTCGTCCGCCTGCCGAAATCGTTCCTGCCGGATGAAGACCAGGGCACGATGTTCGTGCTCGTGCAAACGCCGTCGGGCTCGACGCAGGAAACCACGGCGCGCGCGCTGAAGGACGTGTCCGACTACCTGCTCAACAGCGAAAAGGCGATTGTCGAATCCACCTTCACGGTGAACGGCTTCAGCTTCGCGGGCCGCGGTCAGAACGCCGGTCTCGTGTTCGTGCGGATGAAAGACTACGCGCAGCGTCAGCACGCGGATGAAAAAGTGCAGGCGCTGGTGGGCCGCCTCTTCATGCACTTCGGCAGCTACAAGAACGCGCTGGTGTATCCGGTGAATCCGCCGTCCATTCCGGAACTCGGTACGGCTGCGGGCTTCGACTTCGAGCTGCAGGATCGCGCAGGTGTCGGCCACGCCAAGCTGATGGAAGCGCGCAACATGCTGCTCGGCATGGCCGCGAAAGATCCGACGCTCGCGCAGGTGCGTCCGAACGGCCTGAACGACACGCCGCAGTTCAAGATAAATATCGACCATGAGAAGGCGTCCGCGCTTGGTGTGTCGCTCTCCGCAATCGACCAGACGTTCTCGATTGCATGGGCGTCGCAATACGTGAACAACTTCCTCGATACCGACGGCCGGATCAAGAAGGTCTACCTGCAGGGCGATGCACCGTTCCGCATGAAACCGGAAGACCTGAGCACCTGGTACGTGCGCAACACGGCCGGAGGCATGGTGCCGTTCTCGTCGTTCGCAAGCGGAGAGTGGACCTACGGTTCGCCGAAGCTCGAGCGCTACAACGGTATTTCGGCGGTGGAAATTCAGGGTGCGGCTGCGGCGGGTAAGTCGACGGGTCAGGCGATGTCGGCCATGGAAGCGCTCGTGGCGAAACTGCCCGCGGGTATCGGCTACGAGTGGACGGGTCTGTCGCTGCAGGAGCGTCAGTCGGGTTCGCAGGCGCCGATCCTGTACGGCATCTCGATCCTCGTCGTGTTTCTGTGTCTCGCGGCGCTGTATGAAAGCTGGTCGATTCCGTTCTCGGTGATCATGGTGGTGCCGCTCGGCGTGATCGGTGCACTGTTGGCCGCAACGCTGCGCGGGCTCGAAAACGACGTGTTCTTCCAGGTCGGTCTTCTGACCACGGTGGGCTTGTCGGCGAAGAACGCGATTCTGATCGTGGAGTTCGCGCGCGAGTTGCAGCAAAGCGAAGGCATGGGGCCGATCGAGGCCGCGCTGGAAGCGGCGCGTCTGCGGTTGCGTCCGATCCTGATGACGTCGCTCGCGTTCATTCTCGGCGTGATGCCGCTCGCGATCAGCAACGGCGCCGGCTCGGCGAGCCAGCACGCAATCGGCACGGGCGTGATCGGCGGCATGTTGACGGCTACGTTCCTCGCGATCTTCATGATCCCGATGTTCTTCGTCGTGATCCGCGCGAAGTTCGGCGGCGAGAAGGAAGACCCGGACGAGGCGCTTGCTCACTACAACCAGCACCATCCGCATGATCCGGACAGCAATGGCTCCGGCAAGGACGGACATTGAGATGCAAAAACACTCTTTGATTGCAGTAGCGGTCGCGCTCGTCGCCGCCGGTTGCACGATGGCGCCGAAGTACGAGCGCCCCGCCGCGCCGGTCACGAGCACGTTCCCGAGCGGCGGTGTGTACGGAACGCAGCCGGGCGCGACCCAGCCGGACAAAGCCGGCGCGCGCAGCGCCAATGGGCAGGCCGCGGCCGACATCGGCTGGCGCGACTTCTTCGTCGATCCGCGCATGCAGCGGTTGATCGAAATCGCGCTGAAGAACAACCGCGATCTGCGCGTGTCGGTGCTGAATATGCAGGCGTCGCAGGCGCAGTTCCGCATCGTTCGCGCGGGTCTGCTGCCGACGCTCGACGCCGCAGCTTCGCAAAGCAAATCGCGCACGCCTAAAAACCTGTCGGTGTTCGGCAATACGATTTCCAATTCGTATTCGGTCGGCCTGAATGCTTCGTGGGAAATCGACTTTTTCGGACGCATTCAAAGCCTGAAGGACCAGGCGCTGGCGCAGTACCTGGCCACGGCTCAGGCGCGCAAGGCGGCTGAAATCGCGCTGGTCTCGCAGGTCGCGAATCAGTATCTGACGGTGCTCGAACTCGACGATCTGCTGAAAGTCACGCAAGGCACGCTTAAGACCGCGGAGGAGTCGTATCGCATCACGAAGCTGCAGTTCGACAACGGCACGGGTTCCGAGCTCGACCTGCGCCAGGCGCAGACCGTGGTTGAGCAAGCGGGCGCAAACCTGCAGTCGCAGGCGCGCTTGCGGGCTCAGGCCGAAAACGCGCTGGTGCTGCTGCTCGGCGAGCCGTTGCCCGCCGATCTGCCGCCGGGGCTCACGTTGAGCGACCAGAATCTCCTCACGGATATTCCGGCGGGCTTGCCGTCCGATCTGCTGACGCGGCGTCCGGACATCATGGAGGCCGAAGAGAATCTGCTGGCGGCCAACGCGAATATCGGCGCGGCGCGTGCGGCGTTCTTCCCGAAGGTGTCGCTCACGGGCAGCTTCGGCACGCTGAGCCCGACGCTCGGCGGATTGTTCAAGCCGGGTTCGGCCGCGTGGAGTTTCGCGCCGTCCATCACGCTGCCGATTTTCGAAGGCGGCCAGAACAAGGCCAACCTCGATCTCGCCAACATCCAGAAGAACGTGCAGATCGCCACGTATGAAAAGGCGATTCAGACGGCCTTCCGCGAAGTGGCGGACGCGCTCGCCGCGCGCGGCACGTACGATCAGCAGATCCAGTCGCTCGAGCGCAATACGTTTGCGCAGCAGCGCCGGCTCGATCTGTCGAATCTGCGTTACACGAACGGCGTGGACAGCTACCTCTCGGTGCTGACCGCGCAGACCGATCTGTACTCGTCGCAGCAGTCGCTGATCACGGCGCGCATGGAGCGTTTGCAGAACCTGGTCACGCTCTACCAGGCGCTCGGCGGCGGCTGGATCGAACATAGCGGCGACCAGCCGCGTCCGGCCGATGCCCCCGTCGACTACGGCGCGGCAAGTGCGCCGGCGGCGGCGTCCGCTGCTACCGCGGGCTGAGCGTCGCAACGGTCGACGCGTATGGGTCGACCCGTATATCGGTCCACGTGTAAGCAACAAAAAACGCCACGGCATGCCGTGGCGTTTTTCTTTGCGGCGACTGTGCAGCTCACAACAGCCTGGCTCGCACGCTGTGGATCGCCTGCAGTGCCTCGCCTGCAGTGCCCCAGCATCACTGCCTTCGGCTGAAAGCCTCAGTGCAGATCCGCTGCGCGCAGCATCTCGTCGCCCGGTGGCTTCTGAGCACCTCGGCCGTCGAAATCGTGGCCTGCCTTGCGGATTTCGCACTGCGCCTTCTTTTCGCTTTTGACGCCGTTGAAAATCAGATTCAGCACCACGGCCGACACCGAAGCGAGCAGTATCCCGCTGTGCAACAGCGGCGACAGCGCCGCAGGCAGCCTCGCAAAGAAGTGCGGCGACACCACGGGCACGAGCCCCAGCCCGATACTCACCGCGACGATGAACAGGTTGTGGTGATTCCTCACGAAGTCCACTTTCGACAGCACCTTGATGCCGTTGGCGGCCACCATGCCGAACATCACGATGCCCGCGCCGCCAAGCACGAAGGCCGGCACGGAGGCGACGACTTGCGCCATCTTCGGAAACAGGCCGAGCAGCACGAGAATCACGCCGCCCATTGCGCAGACAAACCGGCTCTTCACGCCCGTCACGCCAATGAGGCCGACGTTCTGCGAGAACGACGTATGCGGGAACGAGTTGAAGATGCCGCCGACCAGCGTGCCCAAACCGTCCACGCGCAAGCCACGCACCAGCGTTTTCTGGTCGACCGGCCGGTCCACCATATCGCCGACCGCGAGGAACATGCCTGTCGATTCAATGAACGTGACGAACATCACGGTGACCATGGTGGCAATGGAAAGCGGATCGAAGTGCGGCAGGCCGAAATGGAACGGCATCACAATGCCGACCCACGGCGCGTGCGTGACGCCGTCCATGTCGACGCGCCCAAGCGCGAGCGCGATCACAAAACCCGCGACAATGCCGAGCAGCACCGAAATGTTGGCGAGAAAGCCCCTGGCGAACTTGTTGATGAGCAGAATCAGCATCAGCACGATCAGCGACAAGCCCAGGTAGACCGGATTGCCGTAGTCGGGATTGCCCACGCCACCGGCGGCCCAGTTGATGCCGACGCCCATCAGCGACAAGCCGATCACCGAAATCACCACGCCGATCACGACCGGCGGGAAAAAGCGCAGCAGCTTGCCCACGGCCGGCGCCAGCAGAATGCCGATGACGCCTGCGGCGATGGTCGAGCCGAAAATGTCGAGTATGCCGAGCGACGGATTCGTGCCGATTGCGACCATCGGACCGACCGCCGCGAACGTGCAGCCCATGATGACAGGCAGACGGATACCGAAGATCCACAGGCCGAGCGTCTGGATCAAGGTGGCGATGCCGCAGGAGAACAGATCGGCGCTGATCAGGAATGCGATCTGGTCTTTCGGCAGCTTGAGCGCCGCGCCGACGATCAGCGGCACGGCAACGGCGCCGGCGTACATCACCAGCACGTGCTGAATGCCGAGGGTAAGCAACTGGCCCGCGGGCAGCCGCTCGTCGCACGGGTGAACCGTGTTCGCTTGCATAACGTCTCTCTCCACCATCGAGTTTTGGGATGGACTCCAAGGTATCGGGGACGAAAAAGCGCAACAAGCCCGCTGGCGCCTATTCCGGCATTCCCGGTGACGATATGGATAGCTGCGCGCGCAAGCGCCAAATCGCCGCAGGTCGCGGCGCGATCGGCGGGCAGCCCTTTGCAGCCGCGCCGCGCGGACCGTCGCACCGCGTGTCCGAGCCGCAGCGATATATGTGAGAATGGATGCAACGTATCCGGCTTCGCGCATAGTCGTGTTTTCGCGCGTCGCGGCGCGAGGCGGGGTTAACCCGCGATCCGCGGCCTGGCCGGCTCCCGGCCGCATGGCTTTGCGCGTTGCGCACGGGGCGTGAAAATGCGCGTTCACCGTATCTTCGGCGCGGTTCTTTATGTGTGTTCTTCGTGCTGGTGCTTGCTGCCGGTGCTTCTTGCCAGTTTTCCGCGCTCTAACCGACTCTCTTATTGCTCATGAGTTTTCTCGGCATCGACCTCGGCACGGGTTCCCTGAAAGTCGCGATCATCAATCAACACGGCCACGAGCAAGCGGTCGCGAGCGTCGCTTATGCGCTCACGACGCCGCACGCGGGCTGGGCGGAAACCTCCGTCGACACCTGGTGGCATGCGCTCACCGAAGCTGCGGCGCGCTTGCCCGAGGCGTTGCGCCGCGAAGTGAAGGCGATCGGCTTTTCCGGGCAGATGCACGGGGTCGTGTTGGTCGACGAAGCGGGCAAGGCGGTGCGGCCCGCCATGCTGTGGCCCGACACGCGCGCGCTCGATCTGCTCGACGCGTGGCCCGAACCGCAACCGAATCCGGTCGCGCCCGGTATGGCGGGTCCGTTGCTGCGCTGGGTCCTGCGGCATGAGCCGGAGTCCGCGCGTCGCACGCGCTGGGCGCTGCAGCCGAAAGACTGGCTGCGCGTCGCGCTCGGCGGCGCCGTTGCCACGGATCCTTCCGACGCCTGCGCGACCGCGCTCGCCGACCCGGACGGCACGTGGAACGCGGCGCTCATCGAGCGGCTCGGCATGGCCCGCGAGTGGTTCGCGCCCGTGGGTCCGGCGTATGCGGCTGCTGGCGTGTTGTCGGGCGACGCGGCGCACGCCTTGGGTCTACGTGCGGGCATCGTGCTCGCCACTGGCGCTGCCGACACGCCGTGCGCCGCACTGGGCAGCGGCCTGGCAAACGACGGCGACGCGCTTCTCACGACCGGCACCGGCGGCCAGATCGTCGTGATCGCCGAGCACGAGCCCGCGGCTGTCAGAGGCTTGCATCGCTATCGGGCGGCAAGCGATCACTGGTACCGGATGGCTGCGATGCAGAACGTCGGTATTGCATTGGAGCGCGCGCGCGGGTGGCTGTCGTACGAGTGGGCGGCCGCGTATGACGATGCGTTCGGCGAAGGTGCGAGGTTTGCAGCGCGGCTCGACACGGATCAGCCTGCGCACGCACATGCAAGCGCGGCCGCAAGCCCGGCAGCAAGCACTGCCGCAACCGCGCCGCTGACCTTCTTGCCCTACCTGAGCGGCGAGCGCACGCCGTGGCTCAATCCGTCGGCGCGCGGCGGCTGGCTCGGGCTCGCGCTCGAGCACACGCGCGGCGAGATGATGCGCGCGGCATTCGAAGGCGTCGCTTTTTCGCTGCGCGCGGGACTCGATGCAATTCGCGCGAGCGGCGCGACAGTGACGGCCTTGAAACTGGCAGGAGGCGGTTCCGTCGATGCTCGTTGGCGGCAATTGCTTGCCGATGCGCTGAACGCCGAGCTTCACGCAGTGGATTGCCCGAATGCGGCGCCGCGCGGCGCGGCGATTCTCGGCGGCATCGCAAGCGGTCACTGGCATGTGCACGATCTCGCCGCGCTCGCGCCGGGCGCGACGCTGGTGGCGAGCCCGCGGGGCGATCGCGCGCTCGCCGGGCGCTACGCGCGCTTTCTCGATCTGTATGGGCGCGTCGAATCGTGGTTCGACAGCGCCGCAACAGTTGACCGGCAAGGCGGCAATGTCACGCGCTGACAAGGCCGTGACGCACTTTGCAATACCATGACGCCTGTCATGCGTTAGCCTGTAGCTCGCGCAGCACGGGCTTTGCCCACAGCTTGACCCCGACTATTCGCGCGCCGTCTCGCCTATCGCGGTGCAATGCGAGCCGGCACGGCGCGGCGTTCAACGCATCTTCGACTCACAGGAGCATTCACGATGAAGACCAAAGCAGCAATCGCATGGAAGGCCGGTGCACCGTTGACCATCGAGGAAGTCGACCTCGAAGGCCCGCGCGCCGGCGAAGTCCTGATCGAAGTGAAGGCCACAGGCATCTGTCACACCGACTACTACACGCTCTCTGGTGCCGACCCGGAAGGCATCTTCCCGGCCATTCTCGGCCATGAGGGCGCGGGCGTGATCGTCGATACGGGGCCGGGCGTCGGCACGCTGAAAAAGGGCGACCACGTGATTCCGCTCTACACGCCGGAATGCCGTCAGTGCAAATTCTGTCTGTCGCGCAAGACCAACCTGTGTCAGGCGATTCGCGCGACGCAAGGCCGTGGCCTGATGCCGGACGCGACCTCGCGCTTCTCGCTCGACGGCAAGCCGCTCTTCCATTACATGGGCACCTCCACGTTTTCGAACTACATCGTCGTGCCCGAAATCGCGGTCGCGAAAGTGCGTGAAGACGCGCCGTTCGACAAGATCTGCTACATCGGCTGCGGCGTGACGACGGGCGTCGGCGCGGTCGTGTATTCGGCGAAGGTGGAAGCGGGCGCGAACGTGGTCGTGTTCGGGCTTGGCGGCATCGGCCTCAATGTGATTCAAGGCGCGAAGATGGTCGGCGCGGACAAGATCATCGGCGTGGACATCAATCCGGGCCGCGTCGAACTGGCAAAGAAGTTCGGCATGACGCACTTCATCAACCCGAACGAAGTCGAGAACGTGGTCGATCACATCGTGCAGTTGACCGACGGCGGCGCGGACTACTCGTTCGAATGCGTCGGCAATGTGAAGCTGATGCGTCAGGCGCTCGAATGCACGCACAAGGGCTGGGGTCAGTCGTTCATCATCGGCGTGGCGGCGGCGGGCGAGGAGATCAGCACGCGTCCGTTCCAGCTGGTCACGGGTCGCGAGTGGAAGGGCTCGGCATTCGGCGGCGCGCGCGGGCGCACGGACGTGCCGAAGATCGTGGACTGGTACATGGAAGGCAAGATCAATATCGACGATCTGATCACGCACCGTCTGCCGCTCGAGCGCATCAACGAAGGTTTCGATCTGATGAAGAAGGGCGAGTCGATCCGCTCGGTCGTGCTGTACTGACGCGGCGCGGCCAACGCGTCCAACAAGGAGCAAGACGATGCTTGAGCTATTGTCGTCGCACGCCTGTCATGGCGGCGAGCAGCGTTTCTACCGGCACGAGTCGCGCACTATCGGCATGCCGATGCGCTTTTCGGTGTACCTGCCGCCGCAAGCCTTGCAGGCAAGCGCGAAGGTGCCCGCGCTGTTCTATCTCGCGGGGCTCACCTGCACAGAGGAGACCTTCGCGATCAAAGCGGGTGCCCAGCGCTTTGCCGCACAACACGGCGTGGCGCTGGTCGCGCCCGACACCAGCCCGCGCGGCGCGGGCGTGCCGGGCGAAAGCGCGGCGTGGGACTTCGGCGTGGGCGCGGGCTTTTACGTCGACGCGACGCAGGAGCCTTGGGCGCGGCACTACCGCATGTACTCGTACGTGCGCGACGAACTGCGCGAAACGGTTGTCAGCGAGTTGCCCGTCGACGGATCGCGGCTCGGCATTTTCGGGCATTCAATGGGCGGGCACGGCGCGCTGATGCTGGCGCTGCGTAATCCGGAGATTTACCGCTCGGTGTCGGCGTTTGCGCCGATTGCCGCGCCCACGCGTTGTCCGTGGGGCGAGAAAGCGTTCAGCGGCTATCTCGGCGAAGACCGCGAGACGTGGAAGGAATATGACGCCAGCGAGCTCGTGGCGCGCGCGTCGCGCAAGTTCGCGGAGGGCATTCTGGTCGATCAGGGACTCGCCGACCAGTTTCTTGCCGAGCAGTTATATCCGGACGTATTCGAGGCCGCCTGCCGCGCCGCGGATCAGCCGCTGACGCTGCGCCGTCACGCCGGCTACGACCACGGGTACTACTTCATTTCGACCTTTATCGAGGACCACCTCGCGCATCATGCGAAGGTGCTGCTCGGCTAGGACTCGTTGTGCGATGGCGGCGCCTTGCCGGGCCGCCATTGAATGCACGTGGGTTCAGCGGCGCTTGAGCAGACTCGCGCCATATACCACGGCCGAGAGCGCGGTGATCCAGAAGCTCGTCGGCCAATCCGTATAGAACGCGAGCGTCACGCCAAGCCACGCTTGCAGTAGCGCAAGGCCGGCAGCGAGCACGAGACCGGCCGAGAGTCGCGTGGTCATGTTTTGCGCGGCGGCTGCAGGGCCGACCATCAGTGTGAACACCAGCAGCACGCCGACGATTTGCGTGCACGCCGCCACGGCGAGCGCGGCAATTGCAAGAAACAGCACCGAGACGAGGCGCAGCGACACGCCCTTGGCTTCGGCCAGTTCCGGCTGCAGCGAAGCGAACAGCAAAGGCCGCATGATCGCGGCGAGCGCGAGCAGGCTGACCACGCCAAGGCCCGCGAGCACCGCGAGCGTCGATTCGTTGACACCCAGTACGTTGCCGAACAGCAGCGCGGTAACCTGCGTCGCATAGGCGGTGAAGAAGTGCAGAAACAGCAGGCCGAAGCCAAGCGACAGCGACAGAATCACGCCGATGGCGACGTCCCGCCCGGCGAGGCGCTCGCCGAGCGCGCCCATGCCGATGCCTGCCGCGAGCGTGAAGCCGACCATGCCCCAGATCGGCGAAATGCCGATCAGTACCGCACCGGTCGCGCCGGTGAAGCCGACGTGCGAGAGCGCGTGGCCGGCGAAGGTCTGTCCGCGCATCACCAGAAAATAGCCGACCACGCCTGCGAGCACCGCGACGATTCCTGACGCGGCAAACGCGTTCACCATGAAGTCGTATTCAAACATCGTGCTTGTGTCCGTCGCGTGCGTTGGGTTGCTGCTGGTGCTTATGCTCGTGCGTATGGCTATGCGCATGGCCATGGGAATGCGAATGTCCGCCGCTCTGATCGTGTTCATGCTCGTGATCGTGCTTCTCCACTTCCACGTCACCCGACATCACAAAGATGCGGCCGTTCACGCGCATCACGTCGATCGGCGAACCGTACAGGCGCGACAGCACGGGCCGCGTGATGACTTCGTCGACGGTGCCGAGCGCCGCGACGCCGCTGCCGAGATACAGCACGCGGTCGAGCGAGTTCAGAAGCGGATTCAATTCATGTGCCGAGAACAGCACCGCAATGCCGAGTTCCTGCTGCACGCGGCGCACGAGTTCCACCACGCTTTTCTGATGATGCGGATCGAGGCTGATGAGCGGCTCGTCGAGCAATAGCAGCTTCGGCGCGCCGAGAAGGCATTGTGCAAGCAGCAGGCGCTGACGCTCGCCGCCGGATAGTTCGGAAAGGGGCCGCTCGGCGAGTTTGCGGCCGTCCACCAGTTCGAGCACGCGTTCGACGTCCGCGCGTGTTTTCGTATCCGCGTGAGGCAGGCCCCAGCGGTGGCCGTCGGCCGCCATGGCGACGAAGTCGCGGCCGCGCACGCGGCGCCCGGCAAGCGCGCTGCGCGTTTGCGGCATATAACCGATGGCCGCGTTGCCGCGTGCCACGGCTTGCCCGAGCACACGGATCGTGCCGCCTGCCGCCGGCACGAGGCCGAGCACCGCGCGCATCAGCGTGGTCTTGCCCGCGCCGTTCGGCCCGAGCACGCCGATGAATTCGCCCTGATTCACGACGAAGCCGGCATCGCGCAAGATCGTGCGGCCGCCCAGTTCGAGCGTGACGTGATCGAGTTCGAGCACGGGCGCGCGCGTCGTTTCACCTGCGCTGGTTGTGGCTGGCGTGCTGCGGCCAGTAACAGTCATTGGCTTGTTCCTTTGACGCCTGCAGCCGAAGCGTTGGCATGGGCGGCATTGCCGGCGTTACCCTTGGCGAGCGCCGCGCCGAGCGCGTCGAGCTGCGACAGCATCCACGTCTGATACGTGTAGCCGGCGGGCTCCGTCTCCGTGACGCTCACGGTCGGCACCTTCGATTGCTGCGCGAGGTTCAACATGCGTTTGGTCAGGGCCTCGGTTGCCTGGCTGTTATAGATCAGTACGCGCACGCGCTGTTCGCGCAGATCGCGTTCGAACGCGGCAATGTCCGACGCGCTCGCCTCCGTATCGTTCATCGCTGCCATCTGGAAGCGCATGTTGCGCATGGCAAGCCCGATGGCATCCGACATATAGCCGAACACCGGCTCGGTTGCCGTAACCGGCGTGCCCGCATAACGGCCGTGCAGGTCGGCAACCTTCGCCTGAACCGGTTTCAGCGAATCGAGAAACTTCGCGAGGTTCGCATCGTACGCCGACTTATGCGCGGGGTCAGCCGCGACAAGCGCCTCAGTGACCGCATGCGCCACCTTCGGCATGGTCGCGAGGTCGTACCAGAGATGCGGGTTGTCGCCGCTCTTTCTGCCGGTCAGCTCGGCGGCGACGATCGTCTTGCGCTTGCTGCCTTGCGTGCTGCCCGACGCCGCCAGCAATTTTGCCATCCACGGATCGTAGTCGGCGCCGTTGTAGACCACAAGGCTTGCACGCTGCAACGCGCGCGCCGTTTTCGCGCTCGCCTCGAACAGATGCGGGTCCTGGTCGGGATTGCTGAGAATGCTCGTTACCTCGACGCGCTCGCCCCCCAGTTGCTGCACCACGTCGCCGTAGAAGTTTTCCGCAGCGACCACGGAGATTTTCGCATCGGCAGCGAAAGCTGCATGACTTAACGCGAACGCGGCTGTGACGGCGGCGACATATTTCGGAAGCAACATGGTGACGATCTTCTTCATGGTGTGTCCTGCTGCAAGAAGTGGGAATGACCCCCGAACATGAGGCGGTATTCGTAGCCGCGGCGCAGAACGCGCCGGGCCGGTGCGGCGGTTCAGACACGCAAGCTGTAGGCGTCAGCCAGGATCCGGAGCGGGTCATCAAACGAGTCCGCAATGATATAACGTATCTCGCTTCGATGTCAGTAGACGGGCATGACCGCGGTGCGATGAACCGTGGCGCTCGTTGCGCGCTGCACCATCGAAATCTGACAGAGCGCCTTGACATGGCCCGATGCGTGTCCGATCATTCGATCACAAACAGAGCAATTGATCGCGCAACGAGCGTTCGCTCACCGCGCGTCGAAAAGCGGAATGAACTGGAGACAAAGCGTGGCGGCACGATTGCAGGACAAGGTGGCCATTCTGACGGGCGCTGCAAGCGGCATAGGCGAAGCGGTGGCGCGGCGCTATCTGGACGAAGGCGCGCAATGCGTGCTCGTCGACGTCAAGCCGGCGGACAGTTTCGGCGACACGCTGCGCGCCGCATATGACGAGCGCGTGCTGAGCGTGAGTGCGGACGTCACGCGCCGCGAAGATATCGAGCGCATCGTGGCGAGCACCCTCCAGCGTTTCGGCCATATCGACATTCTCTTCAACAATGCAGCGCTCTTTGACATGCGCCCGCTCCTCGAGGAGTCCTGGGACGTGTTCGACCGTCTGTTCGCGGTCAACGTAAAGGGCATGTTCTTTCTGATGCAGGCCGTTGCAAGGCAGATGGTCGAGCAAGGCCGCGGCGGCAAGATCATCAATATGTCGTCCCAGGCGGGGCGGCGCGGCGAAGCGCTGGTGTCGCATTACTGCGCGACCAAGGCTGCGGTGCTGAGCTACACGCAATCCGCGGCACTGGCGCTCGCGCCGCACAGGATCAATGTGAACGGCATTGCGCCGGGTGTCGTCGATACGCCGATGTGGAAGGAGGTCGACGCGCTCTTCGCCCGTTACGAGAACCGGCCGCTTGGCGAGAAGAAGCGCCTCGTCGGCGAAGCGGTGCCGCTCGGGCGCATGGGAGTGCCGGAGGATCTGACCGGCGCCGCGCTCTTTCTTGCATCGGCGGATGCGGACTACATCACCGCACAAACGCTTAACGTCGACGGCGGCAACTGGATGAGCTGAGCGAACGAGGCGTGCCTGCTCGCCTCATCAGCGCTATTTCGCACAACAAACGCAGCATCACATAACGCACGAGAAAGGAGACAACACACATGAAACCAGCCCTCAAGTCCGCGCTCAAGATGGTTAGCGCAGGCGCTGTCGCATGCTTTGCGCTGAGCGCGTCGGCGGCCACGGTGACCATCGCGACGCTGAACAACCCGGACATGATCGAGTTGAAGAAACTCTCGCCCGAGTTCGAAAAGGCGAATCCGGACATCAAGCTGAACTGGGTGATTCTCGAGGAAAACGTGCTGCGGCAGCGGGCCACGACCGACATTACGACCGGCAGCGGCCAGTTCGACGTGATGACCATTGGCGCCTATGAAACGCCGCAATGGGGCAAGCGCGGCTGGCTCACACCGCTCACGAACCTGCCCGCGGACTACGATCTCAACGACGTCGTCAAGACCGCGCGCGACGGACTCTCGGCCGGCGGCCAGCTGTACGCGCTGCCGTTTTACGTCGAAAGCTCCATGACGTATTACCGCAAGGATCTGTTCGCGGCCAAGGGCCTGAAAATGCCGGATCAGCCCACCTACGACCAGATCGCGCAATTCGCCGACAAGCTCACCGACAAGGCCAACGGCGTGTACGGCATCTGCCTGCGCGGCAAGGCGGGCTGGGGCGAGAACATGGCTTACGGCACGACGGTCGTGAACACCTTCGGCGGCCGCTGGTTCGACGAAAAGTGGCATGCGCAGCTCACTTCGCCGGAGTGGAAAAAGGCTATCAGCTTCTATGTCGATCTGCTGAAAAAGAACGGGCCGCCGGGAGCGAGCTCGAACGGCTTCAACGAAAACCTCACGCTGATGTCCTCGGGCAAGTGCGCGATGTGGATCGACGCGACGGTGGCAGCCGGCATGCTGTACAACAAGCAGCAATCGCAGATCGCGGACAAGGTTGGCTTTGCAGCCGCGCCCGTCGCGGTCACGCCGAAGGGCTCGCACTGGCTGTGGGCGTGGGCGCTAGCCATTCCGAAGTCGTCCAAACAGGCCGACGCGGCGAAGAAGTTCATTACGTGGGCGACTTCCAAGCAGTACATCGAGCTGGTCGCGAAGGACGAAGGCTGGGCGTCGGTGCCGCCTGGCACGCGTCAATCCACTTACGCGCGCGCCGAGTACAAGCAGGCTGCACCGTTCGGCGACTTTGTGCTGAAGGCAATCGAATCGGCCGACCCGGATCATCCGACGTTGAAGCCCGTGCCGTACACAGGTGTGCAGTTTGTTGGGATTCCTGAGTTCCAGTCGTTCGGCACGGTGGTCGGACAAAGCATTTCCGGTGCGATTGCCGGTCAGATGACGGTGGACCAGGCGCTAGCAGCGGGCCAGGCTACCGCGGATCGCGCGGTCAAGCAGGCCGGCTACCAGAAATGATCCGGCGCTAGCGCGCGAATCTCGCCACTGAAGTCGCTTGGCACACGCCGGCTGACGCCCGTCAGCCGGCTCACGCAGCACAGCGGGCTGTCACGGTCGCGCTCATGCCGCCATGCCGTCGTTGCTTGCAGTCGAAACGACACGGCATTCCGCGCGGTTCGTGCCGCCCGCGCATTACCGAACAGGTGGTCAATCATGCGTCCTCTGCGCCTGCCTCTCATGCATGCCCATCCTCAAACAGAAAAAGAACGTGAAGTCCGCAAAGCCAATTCGGCGCGCTGGCTCGTGTCGCCGTCCGTCGCCGTGCTGGTGTTATGGATGACGATTCCGCTCGCGATGACGATCTGGTTCTCGTTCTCGCGCTACAACCTGCTGAATCCCGATCTGAAGGGCTTCGCGGGTTTCGACAACTACCAGTTCCTCGCCGGCGATCCATCTTTCGGACCGTCGATTGGGCATACGCTGCAGCTGATCGTCTCCGTGCTCGTAATCACCGTGGTCGGCGGCGTGCTGATGGCGATTCTGTTCGACCGCAAGTTCTACGGCCAGGGCGTGGCGCGGCTGCTTGCCATCGCGCCGTTCTTCGTCATGCCCACGGTGAGTGCGCTCATCTGGAAGAACATGATCCTGCATCCGGTGTATGGGCTGATCGCGCAGGGCATGCGTGCAATCGGCCTGCAGCCGATCGACTGGTTCGCCGAGTATCCGCTGACGGCGGTCATCATGATCGTCGCGTGGCAATGGCTGCCGTTCGCGTTCCTCATTCTTTTCACGGCGATCCAGTCGCTCGATCAGGAGCAGAAGGAAGCGGCGCGCATTGATGGCGCGGGGCCGTTCGCGATGTTCTTCTACATCACGCTGCCGCATTTGAAGCGCGCGATTGCCGTGGTCGTGATGATGGAGACGATTTTCCTGCTGTCCATCTTCGCCGAAATCTATACGACGACGGGCGGCGGCCCAGGCACCGCAACCACCAACCTCTCGTACCTGATCTATTCGCTCGGCCTGCAACAGTTCGACGTGGGTCTTGCGTCGGCGGGCGGCATTCTCGCTGTCGTGCTGGCCAATATCGTGTCGTTCTTCCTCGTGCGGATGCTCGCGAAGAACCTCAAAGGGGAGTACGAAAAATGAGCCACGTTGCCTCTACTCCGGCGTCGAGCGCGACGCCCGTCACCGTGCCGGCAAAGTCGCCGTTCGACGCGATCCGCCGCGCGATTCCCGGCGTGATCGCCTGGCTCGTCGCGCTGCTGCTGTTCTTCCCGATCTTCTGGATGACGATTACCGCATTCAAGACGGAGCAGCAGGCTTATTCGTCGTCGCTTTTCTTCACGCCGACGTTCGACAGTTTTCGCGAGGTGTTCGCGCGCAGCAGCTACTTTTCGTTTGCGTGGAATTCCATTCTGATCTCGGTCGGCGTCACGGTGCTGTGCCTCATTCTGGCCGTGCCCGCCGCCTACGCAATGGCGTTTTTCCCCACGCGCCGCACGCAAAAAGTGCTGCTGTGGATGCTGTCGACCAAGATGATGCCGTCCGTCGGCGTGCTGGTGCCGATCTATCTGCTGTGGAAGAACAGCGGTCTGCTCGATACCGTGTCCGGCCTCGTGATCGTCTATACGCTGATCAATCTGCCGATTGCCGTGTGGATGTCGTTCACCTACTTTGCCGAAATTCCGCGTGACATTCTCGAGGCGGGGCGAATCGACGGCGCGGCAACGTGGCAGGAAATCGTCTATCTGCTGATGCCGATGGCGCTGCCGGGGCTCGCTTCCACCGCACTGCTGCTCGTCATTCTTTCGTGGAACGAAGCGTTCTGGAGCATCAATCTGTCCAGCTCGAACGCTGCGCCGCTCACCGTGTTCATTGCGTCGTACTCGAGTCCCGAGGGACTTTTCTGGGCCAAGCTGTCCGCGGCTTCGCTGCTTGCGGTGGCGCCGATTCTGATCGTCGGCTGGCTGTCGCAGAAGCAGCTGGTCCGCGGCCTCACGTTCGGGGCGGTCAAATGACGGCAGGCACGAGTGCAGGAAACCTCGCGCTGATCTGCGATTGCGACGGCGTGCTGATCGACAGCGAAGCAGTGGCTGCGCGCATGCTCGTGCAGGAACTGGAGGCGCGCTGGCCGGGCGCGGACGTCGAGCCGGTGGTGTTGCCGCTGCTTGGCCTGCGCATTGAAAGAGTGCTGGAGGGCACGGCGATGCAGCTCGGCAAGAGCCTCGGCCTCGACGACATCGACGCGATCCGGCGTTCGGTCGAAGCCGCCGCCATGCAGGCGCCGGCGGTGCAAGGTATCGAGCAGGCGCTGGCCCAGGTGCCGCTCGTCAAAGGATGCGCGAGCAACAGCTTCCGGCCGTATGTGGAGACGGTTCTTGCACGCACGGGCCTCGTCAGGTTCTTTGGCGACCGTTTGTTCTGCGCCGACAGCGTGCCCAATCCAAAGCCCGCGCCGGACGTTTATCTGGCGGCCGCACAAGGGCTGGGGCTCGCGCCGTCGGCGTGCCTCGTCGTCGAGGACAGCGTGACCGGCGTGAGCGCGGCAAACGCGGCCGGCATGACGGTGCTGGGTTTTATCGGCGGCGGCCATGCGAGCGACGCGCAGATCGACAAGCTGCATGCAGCGGGCGCGCGTCATGTTTTCGACGACATGCATCAGCTGCCGGAGCTCGTCGCGCAATGGACGCTGAGCGCAACGGCCCCGGCGCCCTGAGCGAGCCAGACGAGCCAGACGAGCCAGACGAGCAAGACGCGCAGGCATTCAACCCGAGCGCGGTCAGACACAAACAAGGCAACACCCAGGCATTACACGGAGACACATCATGGCAAGCGTAACTCTGCGCAATATCCGCAAGGCCTACGACGACACCGAGGTGATGCGCGACATCAACCTCGACATTGCGGACGGCGAGTTCGTCGTTTTCGTCGGCCCGAGCGGTTGCGGTAAATCGACCCTGATGCGGATGATCGCGGGCCTCGAGGACATCAGCGGCGGCGACCTGAGCATCGACGGTGCGCGCATGAATGACGTGCCGCCGGCCAAGCGCGGCATTGCGATGGTGTTCCAGTCGTACGCGCTGTATCCGCACATGACGCTGTACGACAACATGGCGTTCGGCCTGAAGCTCGCCGGCACGAAAAAGCCGGAGATCGACGCGGCCGTGCGCAACGCCGCGAAGATCCTGCATATCGATCATCTGCTCGATCGCAAGCCGAAGCAGCTTTCCGGCGGTCAGCGCCAGCGCGTCGCGATCGGCCGCGCGATCACGCGCAAGCCAAAGGTGTTTCTGTTCGACGAGCCGCTGTCGAATCTCGACGCCGCGTTGCGCGTGAAAATGCGCCTCGAGTTCGCGCGTCTGCATGACGAACTGAAGACCACCATGATCTACGTGACGCACGATCAGGTCGAAGCAATGACGCTCGCAGACAAGATCGTCGTGCTGTCGGCGGGCAATCTGGAGCAGGTGGGCAGTCCGACGATGCTGTATCACGCGCCGGCCAATCGCTTTGTCGCGGGCTTTATCGGCTCGCCGAAAATGAACTTCATGGAAGGCGTCGTGCAGTCCGTCACGCACGACGGCGTGACCGTGCGCTATGAAACCGGCGAGACGCAGCGCGTTGCCGTCGAGCCGGGCTCGGTCAAGCAGGGCGACAAGGTGACTGTGGGAATCCGCCCTGAGCATCTGCACGTGGGCATGACGGACGACGGCGTGTCGGCCCGCACCATGGCCGTCGAATCGCTTGGCGACGCCGCGTATCTGTATGCCGAGTCGAGCGTGGCGCCGGACGGTTTGATCGCGCGCATTCCGCCGCTCGAACGTCACGCGAAGGGCGACACGCAAAAGCTCGGCGCGACTCCCGAGCATTGCCATCTGTTCGACAGCGAAGGCAAGGCGTTTCAGCGCAAGATCGTCGAGGTGCTGGCGGCTTGAGTCCGCAAAGGCAGGAGGGAGCGCCTTCCTGCCTTGCCATATGAAGTGCGCGTGCGCAGCGTGCTGTTTATGCGTCCAGCGCCGCGCGCGCGCACAACTCGTCGGTCACGAGCCCCGAGAGCCAGCCCCCCTTGAGCACTGCGATCAGCGCTTCGCGTTTGCGCTTGCCGCCTGCAAAGCCGATGGTGGGCCGCCGCGGCGGCGAGTCGATCGAAATACTCGTTACGCGCCGGCCCGTGGGCGATTCGACGCGCGCGCCGGCCGCATCGATAGGCAGGCCGAGCATTTCGGCCACTGCGCCGCTGTGCATCAGTTCCTTTACTTCAGCCGACGTGATGAAGCCGTCTTCGTGCAGCGGACATTTTGGTCCGATATTGCCGATGCCGACAAACGCCACATCCGCCTCCGCTGACAACGATTCGACAATCCGGTACAAACGGTGATTGCACCACTGCGCGCGTTCGGCCTCGCTATCGGCGATGAGCGGTGCGGGCAGCAGGAAATGCTTGCCGCCCGTCTTCTCCGAAATATGCAGCGCGACGTCGTAGCGGTTCGAGGAGCCGTCCTGGGCGATCGCGCCGACCATGGATACCAGCCGGTGCTGCGGACGGTCCAGCTGCGCGATCTGATCGACCGCGGCTTTCAGCGTCCGGCCGCTGCTGACGGCGACCACCATCGGCTTGTCTTGCGCGAGGTAGCGCTCCATGACCTGCGCGCCCGCCACCGCAAGTTTGCGATCCACTTCCTCGGGTGTGTCGCTGTCGATGGGCACCACTTCGCACATCGAAAGCCCATAGCGTTTGGACAACTGGTCGGCAAGGGACAGACAGTCGGCCAGTTGATGATCGACACGCACGCGAATCAGGTTCTTTTCCACCGCGAACGCAACGAGCCGTTGTGCGACCGGGCGCGATACCTGCAACTTCTCGGCGATCTCGTTCTGGGTATTGCCCGCGACGTAGTAAAGCCACGCGGCGCGAGTAGCAAGGTCTAGTTTTTCTGTGGACTTGGGCACGGTGACGATCCGCTTGAAGAGCACCGGCTAGCGCAGCCGGCGCCTGTATGTCGATGCATGTCGGCGCATATCGGGCCCGCCGGCTGCGCCTCGCGCGCTGCCGTGCGCTCATGCGAGCCGTTCCCGCGCGGGATCGAAGAGCGGCCGCACGTGGCGGTACAGCGCGCGATAGGCGTCGAGCCGCGCGCGCAATTGCGCATGCCGGCGCGGATTCGGCGTGAACTCTTTCTCGATCGGCGGCTTGGCAAGCACGGTCGCCGGATCGCCGCCCGCCGCGAGCCAGCCGAGGCGCGCCGCGCCGAGCGCCGCGCCGGTTTCGCCGCCGCCGTGCTTGCGCGTCGCGGTGTCCAGCGCGTCCGCGAGCAGTTGCGCCCAGTAATCGCTGCGGGCGCCGCCGCCGAGCAGCGACAACGCTTTTGCTTCGGTGCCGGCCGCCCGCAGCGCGTCGAGGCCGTCGGTGAGCGCGAGCGTGACGCCTTCGAGCACCGCATAGCCGAGCAGCGCGCGATCCGTCGCGTGATTCATGCCGAAGAACACGCCCTGCGCATAGGGGTCGTTGTGCGGCGTGCGTTCACCGGACAGATACGGCAAAAAGAGCGGCGCGGTGTTGAGCGCCTCTTCGGGCAGTGCTTCGATTTCGGCGAGTAGCGTGGGTTCGTCGGTCGAGGTGAGCTTGCAGACCCAGCGCAAACAGCTGGCCGCAGAGAGCACGACGCTCATCTGATGCCAGCGGTCCGGAATCGCGTGGCAGAACGCATGCACGGCCGAGGCCGGGTTGGGCCTGAAGCTGTCGCCGACCACGCACAGCACGCCCGAGGTGCCGAGCGACACGAAGCCGTCGCCCGGCTGCGTCGCGCCGATGCCGATTGCGCTCGTCGCGTTGTCGCCGCCGCCGGCCGCGACGATCACGCCGTCGCTCAAGCCGAACTCGCGAGCGAGTTGCGGCAGCAGCGTGCCCGACGGCGCGCTGCCTTCGGCAAGTCCCGGCATCTGCGCGCGCGTCATGTTGCAAGCCGCGAGCAGCGAATCGGACCAGTCTCGTTTGGCGACGTCGAGCCATAACGTGCCGGCTGCATCCGATGGATCGGACACCTTGCCGCCCGTCAGTTGCAGGCGCAAGTAGTCTTTCGGCAGCAGCACGCACGCCGTGCGCGCGAAAATGTCGGGCTCATGGCGCGCAACCCATAACAGCTTGGGCGCGGTAAAACCCGGCATGGCGAGATTGCCGGCAACGCTGTGCAGCTGCGGCGCGCGCTCGGTGAGCTCGGCGCATTCCTTGTCGCTGCGCATGTCGTTCCACAAAATCGCGGGCCGCAGCACTCGGTCTTCCGCATCCAGCAGCACCGCGCCGTGCATCTGACCCGAGAGGCCCATGCCGCGAATCTGCGCGAACTCGTCGGGGTGTTTCGCGCGCAAGGCGGCGAGCGCGCTTCGCGTGCCGGCCCACCAGTCTTCGGGATTCTGCTCGGCCCAGCGCTGATGCGGCCGCGACACCGTAAACGGTGAGCCAGCGGTGCCGATCACGCGTCCAGTGGAGGCGAGCAGCAGGACTTTCACTTCAGACGTGCCTAGGTCGATGCCGAGATACATGGGCGCGAAACCTTCGTCGTTGGAGATGCGCTACTTTAGCCGCACACGGCGCGCGGTGCCATGCGCATTAAGCCTGGCACCGCGCGATTCGATGGGACAGCCTTGTGCTTTTACACCTGGCCGCGTTTTGCGAGCCACACGTCGACGCGCGCCAACGCGCCCGCCAGTGCGGATTCAAGCTCCTGCGTGCCGGCCATGCTGCCCCATAGCAGCCGGTCAGCCGCAAACGCCTGCAGCGGATCAGGCGCCGCGAAAAAGCCGCGCGCGACGCGCTCGTCCATCACGCCGTCCTGATAGGCGTAGGGCAGCTTGCCCGCCTGCCAGCGGTCGAGGAAACGGAAGAACAGCGCGGGCAGCATCGCCGTGGCCGCGGGCGTGACGCCGCGCTCGAAACACTCGGCGAGCGTCGGTGCGATGAAGCCGGGCAGTTTGGAAAAGCCATCGGCGGCAACGCGCTGGTTGGTGTCCTGGATATAAGGATTGCCGAAGCGCTCAAGCACCACGTCGCGATACCGTTCAAGGTCGAGCGGGCTCGGCGTGAGGCACGCGATCACGTCCTCGCTCACGTAGTCGAAGGCGAACTGGCGGATGTCCGCGTCGTGTGTGCCTTCGTGAATGTAGTTCAGACCGACGAGCGTGCCCGCCCACGCAATGCAGCTATGCGTGGCGTTGAGAATGCGGATCTTCGCTTCTTCGTAGGGCAGCACCGACTCGACCAGTTCCGCGCCCACCTTTTCCCAGGCGGGACGCCCGGCAATGAAACGCTCTTCGATCACCCATTGGATGAACGCTTCGCCCATCACGGGGCACGCGTCGTCCACGCCCGTCGCGGCCTTCACGCGCTCGCGCACGTCCGGCGTCGGGCGCGGCGTGATGCGGTCGACCATCGAACTCGGGCACGCGGTGTTGCGCTCGAACCATTGCGCGAGCTCTGCCTCGCCGCGCAGTTCGAGAAACGCGCTCATGCCTGCATGAAAACGCTCGCCGTTGCGGCGCAGGTTGTCGCAGGTCTGCAGCGTGAGCGGACCCGCGCCGGCTTTCATGCGCGCGTCGAGAATCGCCGCGAGCGCGCCGTAGATGGTCGTGTGTCCGCCTTTCAGGTCGGCCGCGAGATCGGCGTTGGCGCTGTCGAGCTGGTCGTGCTCGTCCAGGTAGTAGCCGCCTTCCGTGACCGTGAACGAGATGATCTTGCAGGCCGGATCGGCGCCGGCTTCGATCAATGCGTCGAGGCTTTCGGTCCACGGCACCACGCGTTCAATCGAGCGGATCGTCTCGTACGCGCGCTCGCCTTGCGGCGTAACCGTCTCGAGCGTATAGACGCCTTGCGCGGCCAGCGCTTCCAGTACCGCGTTCATGTCGCTGCGGATATTGCCGACGGTCAGCGACCAGTGCGGCTCGCCCGGCAGCTTCGCTTCGTTCAACCTGTGCAGATACCACGCCTGATGCGCGCGATGAAACGATCCCGCGCCGATATGCAGGATCACGTGTGCGGCCTCGCCGCTGTCTTGCCCGCTGCTCATGTGCGTCTCCATCTGTCTCAGCTCTTGCGCGGCCTGTCGCGCGCGTTTCTTTTCGGCGAGAGCATTTGCTCTGCATGTGGGCGAATGATCGTACCCGGCGAAACGAAAGTCAAGGCGAGCGCGCGATGTTTTCGTGGCGCGGCGCGGCGGCGCGCGGCTGCAGGACAGCTTCAAACGGCGCGCACGCACGCCTTGCGCCGCGCTTTCACGCGCGTTTTGCAATGCATCATTCTTGACGTCGCGCGGCTCGGGACTTACCCGAATGCAAAAAAGTATCGGTCCGCGGTCTCATTTTTAGTGGTGGCTTGCGCGTTTGAAGGCTACTTTTCGCTGTACAAGACGAAGACAAGCGGACTCGTTCCTGGGCCGCTTCATGGAGGCAGACAGTGCAACCCGATCTGGAGATTGTGGCAGTACGCCGCGACGAGTCGTTCAAAGTGTGGTCGCACGGCTATCCGTATCGCACGGTACGCTGGCATTTTCATCCGGAATACGAGATCCATCTGATCGTGGCGACCACGGGCAAGATGTTCGTCGGCGATCACATCAGCAGCTTTGCGCCCGGCAACCTTGTGTTGATGGGCCCGAACCTGCCGCATAACTGGGTGAGCGACGTGCCCGAAGGCGAGAGCATTGCGCAGCGCAATCTGGTTGTGCAGTTCGGCCAGGAATTCGTGTCGAGCTGTCTCGAGAGCTTTCCCGAATGGCGCCAGGTCGAGGCGCTGCTTGCCGATTCGCGCCGCGGCGTGTCGTTCGGGGCGCGCACGAGTGCCGCGATCCAGCCCCTCTTTCTCGAACTGCTGGGCGCGCGCGGATTGCGCCGTCTGGTGCTGTTCATGTCGATGCTGGAAATCCTGATGAACGCCGAAGACCGCGAGACGCTTGCGAGCCCCGCCTATCAGGCCGACCCCACGGGTTTCGCGGCGACGCGCATCAACCACGTGCTCTCTTATATCGGCAAGAACCTCGCGAACGAGTTGCGCGAGTCGGATCTTGCGCAACTCGCCGGCCAGAGCGTGAGCGCGTTTTCCCGGTATTTCCGCCGCCACACGGGTTTGCCGTTCGTGCAGTACGTGAACCGCATGCGTATCAATCTCGCGTGCCAGTTGCTGACCGACAGCGAATTGAGCGTGACCGACATCTGCTTCAAGGCGGGCTTTAACAACCTGTCGAATTTCAACCGGCAGTTTCTCGCGGTGAAGGGCATGGCGCCTTCCAGGTTTCGCCGCTATCAGCAACTGAACGACGCGAGCCGCGATGCGTCGGAGGAAGCCGCGGCGCGGGGCAGGGGCATAGACGACGCGCCCGCCATCGTGCTCGCGCCGGGTCTGCCGCGTCCCGCGGCGGCTGCCTATCCGCCAACCTAGCACTGACATGGCACAACTGGTTGCCGCATAGTCCACCGCCGGGCTTTTTGAGCAAGGCACTTTGTTTCACCACGTTCAACACGCATCGCGCTGTCCGACGACAGCGCGAGGGACGTGCTCACTTCAAAAACGGAGACAACCATGACGCAAACCACCATCAAACAGGCATCGTCGACTCTCTTCGCGCGACGCGGCGCGCTGTTCGCGAGCCTCGCATTGAGCCTGTCGTTCATCGCCGCGCCCGGCGCGCACGCTGCGCCGCTCAAGATCGGCATGACGTTTCAGGAGCTCAACAATCCCTACTTCGTGACGATGCAGAAGGCGCTGAACGAAGCGGCTGCATCGACCGGCGCAACGGTCGTCGTGACCGACGCACATCACGACGTGAGCAAGCAGGTGAGCGACGTGGAGGACATGCTGCAAAAGAAGATCGACATTCTGCTCGTGAACCCGACCGATTCGACCGGCATTCAATCCGCCGTGACGTCGGCGAAAAAAGCGGGCGTGGTCGTGGTTGCCGTGGATGCGAACGCGAACGGCCCTGTCGATTCTTTCGTGGGCTCGAAGAACTTCGACGCGGGACAGATGGCGTGTGAGTACCTGGCGAAGTCGATTGGCGGCAGCGGCGAAGTCGCCATTCTCGACGGCATTCCGGTTGTGCCGATTCTCGAACGCGTGCGCGGCTGCAAAGCGGCGCTTGCGAAGTCGCCGAACGTGAAGCTCGTGGACACGCAGAACGGCAAGCAGGAACGCGCGACCGCGCTGTCCGTGACCGAAAACATGATTCAGGCGCATCCGAACCTGAAGGGCATTTTCAGCGTGAATGACGGCGGCTCGATGGGTGCGCTGTCCGCTATCGAGTCCTCCGGCAAGGACATCAAGCTGACGAGCGTCGACGGTGCGCCCGAAGCGATTGCCGCGATCCAGAAGCCGAATTCGAAATTCGTCGAGACGTCCGCGCAGTTTCCCGCGGACCAGGTGCGCATTGCGCTCGGCATCGCGTATGCGAAGAAATGGGGTGCCAATGTGCCGAAGGCGATTCCCGTGGACGTGAAGATGATCGACCGCAGCAACGCGAAGGGTTTCAGCTGGTAAGCCGAATGCCCGCCGCTGTGGCGCGCGGCAATTTCATGGTCGGCCGGCATGGTGGCGGGCAGCGATGGAGCACCCGATGGACACGATACTCAAGCTCGAGAACATCAGCAAAAGTTTTCCAGGCGTGAAGGCGTTGCAAGGCATTCACCTGGAAATTGCGCGCGGCGAAATCCACGCGCTGCTCGGCGAAAACGGCGCGGGCAAGTCGACGCTGATGAAAATCCTGTGTGGCATTTATCAGCCAGATGAAGGCACGATCACAATTGAAGGCAAGGCGCGCCACTTCGCGAACTATCACGACGCGGTGGCGGCCGGCGTCGGCATCGTGTTTCAGGAATTCAGCCTGATTCCGTATCTGAACGCAGTGGAGAACATCTTTCTCGGCCGCGAAATGAAGAATGGTTTCGGTCTGCTCGAACGCGGCAAGATGCGGCGCGCGGCAGCCGAAATTTTCGCGCGGCTCGGCGTGTCAATCGACATGTCGGTGCCGATTCGCGAACTCTCGGTTGCGCAGCAGCAGTTTGTCGAAATCGGCAAGGCGCTCTCGCTCGAAGCGCGCATTCTGATTCTTGACGAACCGACCGCCACGCTCACGCCCGCCGAAGCCGAGCATCTGTTCGCGATCATGCGGGAGCTGAAACAGCAGGGCGTCGCGATGATCTTCATCTCGCACCACCTCGAAGAAATTTTCGAGGTGTGCGACCGCATCACGGTGCTGCGCGACGGCCAGTATGTCGGCATGACCGAAGTCGCGCAGTCGGACGTGAGCCGTCTTGTCGAGATGATGGTGGGACGCCGCATCGAAAACAGCTTTCCGCCCAAGCCGGCCTTGCGCGCGGACGCCAAGATCGTGCTGGACGTGCAGAAGCTGCAATTGCTGAAAGACGGACCGGTGCTGCAATTCACGCTGCGCGAAGGCGAGATTCTCGGCTTTGCGGGCCTGGTCGGCTCGGGGCGCACCGAAGCCGCGCTCGCGGTGATCGGCGCGGACCCCGCCTATGCGAAGGACATTCGCATCAACGGTGAGGCCGCCAAGCTGTCGGATCCCGCCGACGCGTTGCGCGCAGGCGTGGGCATTCTTCCTGAAAGCCGCAAGACAGAAGGGCTGATCACGGACTTCTCAATCAAGCAGAACATTTCGATCAACAACCTCGGCAAGTATCGTTCGCTGCGGTTTTTCATCGACCAGCGCAGCGAAGCGCGCGCCACCGCCGACATCATGAAGCGCGTGGGCGTGAAGGCGCCGACCATGCACACCGAAGTGGCCACGCTGTCGGGCGGCAACCAGCAGAAAGTGGTGATCGCCCGCTGGCTGAACCATCACACCAATATTCTGATCTTCGACGAACCGACGCGCGGCATCGACGTCGGCGCAAAGTCGGAAATCTATCTGCTGATGCGCGAACTCACCGCGCGCGGCTATTCGATCATCATGATCTCGTCGGAGCTGCCTGAGATTGTCGGCATGTGCGACCGCGTTGCCGTGTTCCGGCAGGGCCGCATCGAAGCGCTGCTCGAAGGCGATCAGATCGACTCGAACGCCGTCATGACCTATGCAACCGCCGGCACTCGTGGAGCTTTGCATGAACACGCCTAATCCTTCTTCGTCGCCGAAAACGTCGACTATCAGCGGCAATACGCCGGGCGCACCGGTGCGCTTCACGTGGGCCGCGCTAAAGCGCTCGACGCTCTTTTATCCGTTCATCGGCCTGCTCGTGGTTTGCATCGCGATGGTGTTCGCAAGCGACAGCTTCCTCTCGGGCGCGAACATCGAAAACGTGCTGCGCCAGGTGTCGATCAACGCGATCATCGCGGTCGGCATGACGTGCGTGATTCTCACAGGCGGCATCGACCTCTCGGTAGGATCGGTGATGGCGCTCACGGGCACGCTCGCCGCCGGCCTGATGGTGGCCGGCATGAATGCGCTTGCCGCGTTGGCGATAGGCGTCGCTGTGGGTCTCGGCTTCGGCGCGGCGAATGGCTTCTTCGTTGCGTTTGCAGGCATGCCGCCCATCATCGTGACGCTCGCGACCATGGGCATTGCGCGCGGTCTCGCGCTCATTTACACCGGCGGCTATCCGATAGACGGCTTGCCCGAATGGGTCAGCTTCTTCGGCAGCGGCAAGATTCTCGGCATTCAGGCGCCGGTCGTGATCATGGCGGTGATCTATGTGATCGCGTGGGTGCTGCTCGAACGCATGCCGTTTGGCCGCTACGTATATGCAATTGGCGGCAATGAACAGGCGACGCGTCTGTCCGGCGTACGCGTGGCGCGGGTGAAGCTGATTGTCTACACCATCGCCGGGCTCACCTCTTCATTCGCCGCAATCGTTCTGACCGCGCGCTTGATGAGCGGCCAGCCGAACGCAGGCGTGGGCTTCGAGCTCGATGCCATTGCCGCCGTCGTGATGGGCGGCACCTCCATTTCCGGCGGACGCGGTTCCATTATCGGCACGCTGATCGGTGCGCTGCTGCTCGGCGTATTGAACAACGGGCTGAACATGGTGGGCGTGAATCCGTATGTGCAGAACGTGATCAAGGGCGGAATCATTCTGCTCGCGATCTACATCAGCCGCGACCGCAGAAAGTAATGCTGTCTTTCCACTGATTTCCACTTCCGGCAGGACCATGCAATGACGAATGAATTCACTCCATCCGACCAGCAGAACATGACGGCGATTGTCTGCCACGCACCGAAGGACTATCGCGTCGAACAGGTTGTGAAGCCGCGCGCGCGAGCACACGAACTGGTGATCCGCATCGCCGCATGCGGAATCTGCGCAAGCGACTGCAAATGCCATTCGGGCGCGAAGATGTTCTGGGGCGGCCCGAGTCCGTGGGTCAAGGCGCCAGTGATTCCCGGGCACGAGTTCTTCGGCTACGTGCAGGAATTAGGCGAAGGCGCAGCCGAGCATTTCGGCGTGCAGCTCGGCGACCGTGTGATTGCCGAGCAGATCGTGCCGTGCGGCAAGTGTCGTTACTGCAAATCCGGTCAGTACTGGATGTGCGAGGTGCACAACATCTTCGGCTTTCAGCGCGAAGTCGCGGACGGCGGCATGGCCGAGTACATGCGCATTCCGCCGACCGCGATCGTCCACAAGATTCCGGACGGCATCTCTCTCGAGGACGCTGCGATCATCGAACCGCTTGCGTGCGCGATTCACACGGTCAATCGCGGCGAGCTGCAACTGGACGACGTGGTTGTGATTGCAGGCGCTGGTCCGCTTGGCCTGATGATGACGCAGGTCGCGCACCTGAAAACGCCGAAGAAACTGGTGGTGATCGATCTGGTTGAAGAGCGGCTCGCGCTCGCCCGCGAATACGGCGCGGACGTGACGATCAACCCCACCAAGGACGACGCGCTCGCCATTATTCGTTCGCTCACTGAGGGTTACGGCTGCGACGTTTATATTGAAACGACCGGTGCGCCAATCGGCGTCAATCAGGGCATGGACCTGATTCGCAAACTGGGGCGCTTTGTCGAGTTCTCGGTATTCGGCGCGGACACCACGCTGGACTGGTCCGTGATCGGCGACCGCAAGGAGCTGGATGTACGCGGCGCGCATCTCGGGCCGTATTGCTATCCGATCGCAATCGATCTGCTCGCGCGCGGACTCGTGACGTCCAAGGGTATTGTCACGCACGGCTTTTCGCTGGAAGAATGGGACGAGGCGATCAGGATCGCCAACTCGCTCGACTCTATCAAGGTGCTGATGAAGCCGCGGGCATGAGCTCGCGCCGCTCTCGCATCGGCGCGGCATAACAACGGAGACTGTATGGAATACGTCATCGGCGTGGACATCGGCACGCAGAGCACGAAGGCGCTGCTCGTCGACCGGCAGGGCGCCATTGTGGCGCAGCATGCGTCGAGCTATCAGCCTGATACGCCGAGGCCCCTCTGGGCCGAGCAATGGCCGGCGGTGTGGTTCAAGGCCGTCACCGAGTGCATTGCCTCATGCGTGCAACAGGGCAAGCAGGCGGGCGTCGCGGCGGATTCCATCAAGGCCGTGTGCGTGAGCAGCCTGTACGGCGGCTCGGGCATTCCTGTGGACAGCGAGATGCGCCCGCTTCATCCGTGTCTGATATGGATGGATCGGCGCGCGACCGATCAGGTGGAATGGGTACGCCGCAACATCGACCTCGACCGGCTCTACGCGATTACCGGCAACGGCGTGGACAGCTACTACGGCTACACGAAGATGCTGTGGCTGCGCGATCACGCGCCCGAGGTGTGGGCGCAAACGCGCTACTTCCTGCCGCCCAACGCGTATGTGATCTACATGCTGACCGGCGAGATTGCCGTGGATCACAGCTCCGCCGGCAACATCGGCGGTGTCTACGATATTGCGAAGCGCGACTGGTCCGACGAGGCGCTCGACATGCTCGGCATTCCCGCGACGATGATGCCGGAACGTCTGTGCGAATCGTCGGAAGTAGTGGGCGGTCTGCTTTCGCAATGGACGGAGCAGCTCGGCCTGGCAGCCGGTACGGCGATCGTGGCGGGCGGCGTGGACGCGGCGGTGGCGACTTTTGCCGCCGGTGTGAGCCGCGCCGGTCAGCATGTGGCGATGATCGGCACGAGCATGTGCTGGGGCTACATCAATCAGAGCGTCGATGCACGGCACGGATTGATCAGCATGCCTCACGTTTTCAACGGGCAACGCGACATCTATGTATTTGGCGGGGCGATCACCGCGGGTGCATCGGTGACGTGGTATCGCGAGCAGTTCTGTCATGCGGAGATAGAAGCCGCGCGCGCGACGCCGCATGGCGATCCGCATCGCCTGCTTGAAGAAAGCGCGGCCAAAGTGCAGGCGGGCTCGGACGGCGTGATGTTTCTGCCGTATCTGATGGGCGAGCGCAGCCCCGTGTGGGACGCGAAAGCAAGCGGCGCATTCGTCGGCCTCAGCCTCTTTCATACGCGGGCGCATCTGTATCGTGCGGTGCTCGAAGGCGTGTCCTTTGCGCTGAAGCACAACATCGAGGCGGGACGCCAGGGCGCGCAGTCGCTGGAAGACAAGCTTATTGTGGTGGGCGGCGCCGCTCATTCGGACCTGTGGATGCAGATCATCGCCGACATAACGGGCTATCCGGTCTATACGATCGAGCAGGAAGTGGAAGCCGCGATGGGTGCCGCGTTGCTTGCCGCGCTCGGTGTCGGTCTGATTTCGCGCGAGGCGGCGCAGGGGGGATGGATCAGCCTGGTCGAACGGGCACAACCCGACGCCGCACGAATGGCGCTCTACGAAGAACGGTTCGGTATCTACAAGGACCTGTATCCGGCTTTGAAGCCGGTCATGCATCGCTTGCAAACATCATGAACGCTACTTTCGATTTTTCCGGCCGCTCGATTCTCGTAACGGGGGCCTCCAGTGGAATAGGGCGCGCGACGGTCGGCATGCTGTGCGCGAGCGGCGCCAACGTGGTGGCGGCAGCGCGCAATGTGAGCGAGCTTGCTCGCCTTGCCGAAGAAACCGGCTGCGAACCGTTGCAGCTCGACGTTAGCGACGAGGCGGCGATTAACGATGCGTTCAGCTCGCGAGGCGCTTTCGACGGTCTGGTGAATTGCGCCGGCATTGCCCTGCTCGAGCGCGCAGTCGACACCACGGCCGCGAGCTTTGATCGCGTGATGGCGGTGAACGCGCGGGGCGCAGTGCTGGTGGCCAAGCATGTGGCGCGCGGGATGATCGAGGCGAAGCGCGCTGGCAGTATCGTGAACGTGTCCAGCCAGGCGTCGCTCGTTGCACTCGACGATCACCTGAGCTATTCGGCTTCGAAAGCAGCGCTCGACGCGCTCACGCGGTCTTTGTGTATCGAGCTTGGACCGTTTGGAATCCGGACCAACAGTGTGAATCCGACAGTCACCTTGACGCCGATGGCGGTGCAGGCGTGGAGCGATCCTGCGAAGCGAGAGCCTGCTTTGAAGGCGATTCCGTTGGGACGGTTTGCGGAACCGGCCGAGGTGGCTTCCGTGGTGCTGTTCCTGTTGAGTGATGCGGCTTCTATGGTGAGCGGCGTCTGTTTGCCGGTTGATGGCGGGTTCCTCGTGAGGTGAACCCGCCGGAGGCCGCCTACAACATGGTTCTCACATGCCAGAGCTCGGGAAACAGAACCACGTCCAGCATCTTGCGCAAGTAGGGCGCCCCACTGGTCCCGCCGGTGCCCTGCTTGAAGCCGATAATCCGTTCGACAGTCGTCACGTGCCTGAAGCGCCATTGCCGGAAAGCGTCCTCGAGATCGACCAGTTCCTCAGCCATCTCGTACAGCTCCCAGTGCTGCGAAGGATTGCGATACACCTCGAGCCAGGCCGCTTCGACGGAAGCGTCGTGAACCGTGGGTTGCGTCCAGTCGCGCTCGAGCCGCTCAGGCGCAATCGCGAATCCGCGCCGTGCCAGCAGTTTCACCACTTCGTCGTAGAACGACGGCGACTCGAGCGATGCCTTCACCTCGGCGAGCACATCCTCGCGATGCGAGTGCGGCTTTAGCATCCGGTCATTCTTGTTGCCGAGCAAAAACTCGATCTGCCGATACTGATAAGACTGGAATCCCGACGAACTGCCAAGGTAGGGACGCATCGACGTGTATTCGGAAGGCGTCATGGTCGCGAGAACGTTCCATGCCTGCACGAGCTGCTCCATGATTCGCGAGACGCGTGCGAGCATCTTGAACGCCGGCGGCAGTTCGTCGCGATGCACCGCGTCCAGTGCGGCGCGCAACTCGTAGAGCGCGAGCTTCATCCACAATTCGCTCGTCTGATGCTGAATGATGAAGAGCATCTCGTTGTGATCGGGCGACAACGGGTGCTGCGCGTTCAGCACCGTCCCGAGCGACAGATAATCGCCGTAACTCATCGACTCTGAGAAGTCGAGCTGCGCGTCGTGCCAGCCATCGGCTGAAGAGTCCTGTGCGGCCGGAGTTCCAGTATTGGCCGAAGCGGCGGACGCGGCACGCCCATGACCGAACGGGCAACCCTGCGCGGGGCTTTCTTCCGGCAAGCCCGGCGTTTGCATGTGATCGTTCATGGGGCCTCCTCAGGTCACGGCGCCGCGGGCGGCGAATTCGGGGGCGCGCCAGGTCTCGCGCGTGAGCACGTCACGCAGGCTTTCGACGGCGTCCCACACATCGACAAAGCGCGTATAAAGCGGCGTGAAGCCGAAGCGCAACACATGCGGCTCGCGGTAATCGCCAATCACGCCACGCGCGATCAGCGCCTGCATCACCTCATAGCCATGCGGATGCTCGAAGCTCGCATGCGAGCCGCGCTGCGCATGCGCGCGCGGCGTGACGAGCTTGAGCGGAAACTCGCTGCAACGCGTTTCGACCAGGTCGATGAAAAGATCCGTCAACGCGAGCGACTTGCGGCGAATCGCCTGCATGTCGGTTTGCAGGAAGACGTCGAGCCCGCATTCGACCAGCGCCATCGACACCATCGGCTGCGTGCCGCACAGATACCGCCCAATGCTTTCGTCGGGACGATACGTCGGGTTCATCGCGAACGGCGCAGCATGTCCCCACCAGCCGGAAAGCGGCTGCGCAAAGTCGTTCTGATGACGCTTGGGCACCCATACGAAGCCGGGCGAGCCTGGGCCGCCGTTCAGATACTTGTAGGTGCAACCCACCGCAAAGTCCGCGCCGACGCCGTTCAGATCCACCGGCACGGCGCCTGCCGAATGCGCCAGGTCCCACAGCGCAAGCGCGCCCTTGTCGTGCATCAGTCGCGTCAACGCAGCCATGTCGTGCATGTAGCCGGTGCGGTAATTCACGTGCGTGATCATCGCGATCGCGGTGTCCTCGCCGATTGCCTCGGGCAGTTCGGACGGATCGTCGACAAGACGCAGTTGATAGCCGCGGTCGAGCTGCTCGATCAGCCCCTGCGCGATGTACAGATCAGACGGAAAGTTGGAGCGCTCTGAAACGATCACGCGCCGCTTCGGGTCGCGCGCGTCGGCGAGCCGCAAAGCAGCGGACAGCACCTTGAACAGGTTGATCGAGATCGTATCGGTGACGACCACTTCGTTTTCCGCCGCGCCGATCAGCGGCGCGAGCTTGTTGCCGAGGCGGCGCGGCAGCGCGAACCAGCCGGCGGCATTCCAGCTGCGGATCAGCCCTTCGCCCCATTCGGCGGCGATCACCGTCTGCGCGCGCTGCGCGGCAGCGGCCGGCGGCACGCCGAGTGAATTGCCGTCCAGGTAGATCGTGGTTGGCGACAGCGCGAACTGGTCGCGCAAGCTCGCGAGCGGGTCGGCGCTGTCGAGCGCCAGTGCTTCTTCGCGGTGATTCATGATGGTCTCGGGGGTTCGCTGATTCGGATTGCGGATTGCGGGTGGGGGCCTGCAGACGGGAGTGCGCAGCGGATGCGAACGGAGTCAGTGCTCTGGCAGCGCGCGCAGCACCGCGCGCACGGGGCTCGCGTCGAGCGTGGTCAGTTTGAGCGGCAGCGCGATCAGTTCGTAGTCGCCGGGCGCGACCTCGTCGAGCACGATGCCTTCGAGAATGGCCATGCCGTGCGCGCGAATGCGCTGGTGTGCGTCCATCGTCTTCGACTCCTGCGGGTCGAGCGAGGGCGTGTCGATGCCGACCAGCTTCACTCCATTTGCCGCGAGCAGGTCGATGGTTTCGGGAGCCACTGCGCAAAAGCCGCTGTCCCACGCGGTGCTCGGCGCGTTTCTGTAAGTGCGCAGTAAGACTCGCGGCGGCAGATCGGCCAGCGAGTCGTACAGATGTTGTGGCGTCACAACAGGCGACGCGCCGATGCAGTGAATCACGCGGCACGGTCCGAGATACGTGTCGAGCGGCACACGGCCGATCGCGGCACCCGCTGCGTCGTAGTGCAAGGGCGCGTCCGTGTGAGCGCCGGTGTGGGGCGACAGCGTGAGCCGCGCGACGTTGACGGGCGAGCCGGCCTCGATTCGCCAGACGCGTTCTATGCCGACCGGCGTGTCGCCAGGCCACACGGGCGTCGCGGTATCTACGGCGGGGGTGATGTCCCAGAGAGTCTGCATATCCGCATTCAGGTGGATGTCTATAGGGAATGATAGGCGTAGAGCCGCGAAATGTGATTGCGAAAAAATCACCTTCTGAGCCCGGTCTTGGAACATAATTTGAGACAAATGGGAAAGGGAGACCGAAAATGAACGCGATCTCGCTCGACGCCACCGATTGCCGCATCTTGACGGTGCTGCAGCAGGAAGGACGAATCAGCAATCTGGATCTGGCAGAGCGCATCTCGCTGTCGCCGTCGGCGTGTCTGCGCCGCTTACGTCTGCTGGAAGAACAAGGTGTCATCGAGCACTATCGCGCGTGCCTGAACCGCGAAGTGCTGGGCTTTGAACTCGAGGCGTTCGTGCAGGTGTCGATGCGCAACGAACAGCAGAACTGGCACGAGCGCTTTGCCGAGGCGCTGCGCGATTGGCCGGAAGTGGTCGGCGCGTTTGTCGTGACGGGCGAGACGCATTATCTGCTGCGGGTTCTCGCGCACAACCTCAAGCACTATTCGGATTTCGTGCTGCAGCGTCTGTACAAGGCACCAGGCGTGCTGGATATCCGTTCGAACATCGTGCTGCAGACGTTAAAGGAAGATTCGGGTGTGCCGGTCTCGCTGGTCACGCGCACCGGCACGCACGGCACGCCGCACAACGACCGCTGACGCACGCTGAGGCACGCTGGGCATGCTGGCAACGGCGTGCCGCAAGCGGTCGCCTGCCGGTTTGCGGCGCTTGCCGGCCGCGCCTTCGCTACAGCGGGTCCAGTCCGTGGAACTGGCCGTTCTGAAAGACAAGCGGTGCAATCTCCGCGGCATTCTCATGCACGCCGCAGCGCTCCACCTCGCCGACAAAAATCACGTGATCGCCTTCTTCATACCTGCTGCGGTTGTGGCATTCGAACCAGGCGAGCGCGCCGTCGAGCACCGGCATGCCGGTGTCGCCGGCCGCATGCGAGACACCTTCGAAGCGATCGCCTTTTAACGTGGCAAAGCGCTTGCATAGATCGAGTTGCGACGCAGCCAGCACGTTGACAACGTAGTGGCTGTTAGCACGAAACACCGACATGGACGCCGAGCGCGTGGCAAGACTCCACAGCACAAGCGGCGGGTCGAGCGAAACTGAATTGAACGAACTTGCCGTGATGCCGATCAATTGCCCCGACGGTGCACGCGTTGTAATGACGGTGACGCCGGTGGCGAATTGGCTGAGCGCCTGCCGGAAGGCGGGCTGGTCGAAGTTGGGCGGGCTGGCTTGCTTCATCGCGCGCGAGCCGCCGATGCCTGGCCGCTGGAAGCCGCGCTGAAGCTTTCGCGCGCACGGCGGGAAACAGATGATTCGAAAGTCATAGTGAAAATTGTCGATTTGTCCCAATTTTAACTGCAATCGCGGCACACCGGCCGCGGCGCAACCGGCGCCGTGCAAAACCGGCTAAGCTGGAACGCTACGCCGATGGCATGGGCGTTGCGGCAAAGTCAAGGCGGCATGGGCCGATCACGAGTTCGAAGGAGCGAGCAGCATGAGTCAGACAGGCGAAATCGCCACCTTGGGTGGCGGGTGTTTCTGGTGCCTCGAAGCGGTTTATCTGGGCGTCGACGGCGTCAACTCGGTGGAGTCGGGCTATGCGGGCGGTCACACGCAACATCCGACGTATGAACAGGTGTGCGACGGCGCGACCGGCCATGCCGAAGTGGTGAAGGTCGACTTCGACCCGTCGAAGATCAGCTATCGCGAGATTCTGGATATTTTCTTTGCGATCCACGATCCCACGCAGTTGAACCGGCAAGGTAACGATGTGGGCACGCAATACCGTTCGGTCATCTTCACCCATTCCGACGCGCAGCGCGAAGCGGCTTTGCAGGCGATCCGGGAAATCGGCGAGCAGCGTATCTACGACGGGCAGATCGTCACCCAGGTGTTGCCGCTCGACGGCAATTACTGGCCTGCGGAAGCCTATCATCAGAACTATTTCGCGCAGCATCCGGATCAGGGGTATTGCGCGTTCGTGGTGGCGCCCAAGGTGGCCAAATTCCGCCAGAAGTTCGCTCACCGGATCAAGGCAGGCTGACGCTGGCGGAGGTGCGTCTCTGCGATCACGGCGCGCGCTCGAGGCGCGCCGGTTGATGAACGTGTGGCGCGCGGCAAGCGAAGGATCGGTGCATGCCGCGCCCAGTCGTCACGCTGGCGGGTGCGGCTGCTCGTTGTCCGGTCGCGGCTCCTACTCGTTCTTCGGTGCCTGCTGTTTCTCCGGCGTCTGCTCCTGCTCTTGCGTAAGCCGTACACATGCCTCGACAATCTCCCGCGCCAACTCGATACAGCTAAGCGGCGCCGAGCCCTCCGCCTTGTTATTCACCGCGATCACCACGCGCTGCCCGGCAAGCGCGTAGCGCGCGGCCAGTTCCGCGAGCGACGCACGCGTGGCCGGATCCTCGTCGACGAGCTTGTCGAACGGCTCGTATTTCGCCTTCGCCTGCTCGTATTTGAACCCGCCATGCAGGCTCCAGCGCACGATCAGCGGGCCGGCCGGCTCGCCGTCCAGCAGCGCAAGGGCCGCGGCCTGGCGCAGCGGATCCGGCATGCGCGCATGAATGCCCACGCAATAGCGCACACCGGCTGCTTTCAGCGTACGAATGAAGCGCGGCGTGAGAAGACTCGCATCGCGGATTTCAATTGCATAACAGGTGCCTTCGGGAAGCTTCGGCAAGGCCGTCAAGAACTCGGCCAGCCCTTCCAGGAACGCCGCCGGCTGCGCGAGCATCTGGTCGGGCAGAGGCGGGAGCTGAAACACCAGCGCGCCGGCCTTCGCCCCGAGACCTTCCAGACAGGGTGTCACGAAGTCGTCGAGCGCCATTTGCGCGTTCAGAAAGCACGGATTGAGCGACACCGGCTCGCCGCGTTCGGCACGCACGGTGGCGTCGGTAATGGTCATCGGCGCCTTGACGATGAAGCGGAAATCCGCGGGCACCTGCTGTGCGTAGCGCACGTAGTCGGTGACGGTGAGCGGCTGGTAGAACGAGCGGTCGATGCTGACCGTCTTCAGCAGCGGATGCGCGCCGTAGGCCGTGAGGCCGTCGCGCGAAAGCTTGCTGTTGCTGTATTCGTCACCGTAGACAATGCCGTTCCAGCCGGGAAACGACCAGGTGGACGTGCCAAGGTGGACTTGCGGCGGCAGTTGCGCGGCGAGCGCGAGCACATCCTGCGAGGGCGGGGCGGCGAGAATCTCGCGGGCCCGGCGCTTTCTGGGGGCATTGGCGCGGGGCTGTGGCGCAGCGGCGGGTGCCGCTTGCACCGGCAACCCGAACAGGTCGAACTGCACCGCTTCGCCTTGTGACTGTTCGCCTTGAGCCTCTTCTTGTACTGCGCCCGGCGCGCCGGGCGCCGCTCCGGGTTCGCTTGTCCCGCGTTGGTCCATCGACATTCGACCTGCTGTTCAGTGGTGTACGCCGCGGCGGCACGCTTTGGTACGGGGCCGCGGCGCTCCGGTCACAGCGGTTTCTCGTACATGTAGCGGCGCGACCACGGCAGGGTTTTCGCGCTACGGCCGGCCTTGCGGCATACGACCTGATAGATTGAGACGTCGTCGTTCTCGAATGCATACGCGCAGCCGGCCAGGTACACCCGCCAGATGCGGAATTTTTCGTCGTCGACGAGCTTGCGCGCTTCTTCCGCGTGCGTCTCGAAGTTTTCCGCCCAGATGTCGAGCGTGTGCGCATAGTGACGGCGCAGGCTTTCCACGTCAACCGCTTCGAGGCCGCCACGCTGCATCGACTCTAGCGCCAGGCTGATATGCGGCAGCTCGCCGTCCGGAAATACGTAGCGGTCGATGAACTCGCCGCCGCCGAGCGCCGTCTCGCCGCTGTCCGAGTCGCTCGACGTGATGCCGTGATTCATCGCGATGCCGTCGTCGGCAAGCAGGTCGTGCATTTTCTTGAAGTAGCCCGGCAGGTTCTTGCGGCCCACGTGCTCGAACATGCCTACGCTCGTGATCCGGTCGAATTGTCCCTGGACGTCGCGGTAGTCCTGCAGACGAATCTCGATCTGGTTCTCGAGGCCCGCGGCTTTCACGCGCGCGGTGGCAAGCTCGAACTGGTTTTGCGACAGCGTCACGCCCACGCATTGCGCGCCGAATTTCTGCGCCGCGCGCAGCACGAGCGCCCCCCAGCCGCAACCGATGTCGAGCAGACGCTGCCCCGGCTGCACCTGAATCTTGGTGAGAATGTGGTCGATTTTCTTCAGCTGCGCGGTGGCCAGATCTTCGTCGCCATTCTCAAAGTAGGCGCACGAGTACACCATGTTCTCGTCGAGCCAGAGCTTGTAGAACTCGTTCGAGACGTCGTAGTGATACTGGATCGCCTTCTTGTCCGACGCTTTCGAATGCTGGAAATAGCGCCGCACGCGCGCGAGCTTTCCGGCACTGGTGACCGTATTGCGCGCGAGCTGATAGCCCACGTTGATGATGTCCGAGAGCTTGCCCTCGATGTCGATCTTGCCCTTGACGTACGCCTCGCCGAGGTTGTCGAGGCTCGGTTCGAGCAGATAAGGCAGGGCCGTCGCGCTCTTCACATGCAGCGTGACCTGGGGCGCGGCGAACCGCCCGAAGTCGTGCTGCTGGCCGTCCCACAGCACGAGACGCGCCGGCAGGTCAGCCTTGGTTTTTACTTCTTCCACCCACTGCGCCAGCTTTTTCTCCCAGAACATGCGATTTCTCCGTGTCCGTTGAATTAAAGCGAAGCTTGTGTCGATCGCAATGCGGTTCGGCTCGACTCCCATGCCGTGCGATGCGATCTTCGTCGCGCACCGCTGCATGGGCGGCGCGCTCACGATGTTGTTGGTTCAGATTCAGGGCGACAGACGGGCGATCTGCCAGTCGCTGGTTTCGCTCGAACGCGTGTAAAGCAGACGGTCGTGCAGGCGCGACGGCCGGCCTTGCCAGAATTCGATTGCTTCGGGCACCAAACGATAGCCGCCCCAATGCGGAGGACGCGGCGGTTCATCGCCGTATTGCAGGCGCATTTCGCGTTCACGCGTTTCGAGCTGCGAACGGCTTTCAATCACCTGACTCTGATTCGATGCCCACGCGCCGATACGCGAGCCAGGCGGCCGCGACGCGAAATAGGCGTCGCTTTCTTCCGCGCTCGTTTTGACGACGCGCCCCTCGATGCGCACCTGGCGCTCGAGTTCGATCCAGTAAAACAGCAGGCTCGCGTAAGGATTCGCAGCCAGCTCGCGGCCCTTGCGGCTCTCGTAATTGGTGAAGAACACGAAGCCGCGCTCGTCGACGCCTTTAATCAGGACGATGCGCGCCGAAGGACGGCCGCGCGAGTCTACGGTGGCGAGCGTCATGGTATTCGGCTCGGGCAGCTTCGCCTCGACAGCCTGTTGAAACCAGACGTCGAATTGCCGGAACGGGTCGCGGTCCACGTCGCCGATGTCCAGAGAACCCAGCGAATAATTTTTTCGAAGCTCGGCAAGTGAGGTCATGTTCTTATGCGAACGCTACAGTCAGGGCAGTATAGCTAAGGCGCCATTTTTTTGCGCGCAGCCAGATCAAGCGCGAGGCCCGCTGCGCCCGCTTGATGCTCAATGTCCCGGTTCTTCGCAGGGACATTGTTGCGGCAATGCGGATTGATGCGTTCAGGCAAAATACGGGCTGCGTGCGCTTTACGTGTGCATTAGCGTGCCTTTCGTTTTCTGCCTGTTCAACGAGTCCATCATGTCGACCTCCGCGCATTCCGATCTTACTACCAGCCTCGACGGGAATGAAACCGCCGACCGCGCGCGGCGCTTCGGCGGCATTGCGCGTCTATACGGCGCGCCGGCGCTCGCAGCTTTCGAAGGCGCGCATGTCGCGGTGATCGGCATCGGCGGAGTCGGCTCGTGGGTGGCCGAAGCGCTCGCGCGCAGTGCCGTCGGCAAGCTCACGCTGATCGATCTCGACAACGTCGCCGAAAGCAACACGAACCGGCAGATTCACGCGCTCGACGGCAACTACGGGAAACCGAAGGTCGAAGCGATGGCCGAGCGCATCGCGGCGATCAATCCGTTTTGCGACGTGCGCCTCGTCGAGGACTTCGTCGAGCCGGACAATTTCACGGCCACGCTCGGTGGCGGCTTCGACTATGTGATCGATGCGATCGACAGCGTGCGCACCAAGACTGCGCTGATCGCGTGGTGCGTCGAGCGCAAGCAGCCGTTGATCACGATTGGGGGGGCGGGCGGACAACTCGACCCGACGCGTATTCGCATCGACGATCTGGCGTTGACGATTCAGGACCCGCTGCTCTCGAAAGTGCGCGGGCAGTTGCGCAAGCAGCACGGTTTTCCGCGCGGGCCGAAAGCAAAGTTCAAGGTGAGCGCCGTCTATTCGGACGAGCCGCTCATCTATCCTGAAGCCGCTGTTTGCGACATAGACGAGCAGGCGGAGCATGTCAGCACGTCGCCGGGACATACGGGGCCGGTGGGCCTGAATTGCGCGGGCTTCGGTTCGAGCGTATGCGTTACTGCAAGTTTTGGTTTCGCCGCAGCCGCGCACGTGTTGCGGGCCATTGCGAGCCGGGCAGGCTAGCGCCTGCCTGGCTGTCCGGGTGAAGCGCGGCGACCACGGGCGGCGGCGCGCGGCAGGCATGCATTGGGTTGTGCCACGCAGGGCCGAGCGCTGTGCCGCCCATGAGGTGAGTTGTGCCACGCAACGCCATGCGCCGCGCGCCGTGCGCGTGCGGCCGATGCGGCGCGTCGTGCCACGCAGCGCGGTGCGCGAGTGCTACATCGCCTAGTTCAGTGCGGCGCTCAGCTTGCGCCGCCATTGCGCAACCAGCTCCGGCTGATGCGCGGCCAGATCGAACACCGAGAGCATCGTCTTGCGGCCGATATCGTCGCGGAACGTGCGGTCCGTTTGCACGATTGCGAGCAGATGTTCGAGCGCGCCCGCATATTTGCGTCGCGCGATGAATGCGCTCGCCAGATCGAAGCGCGCTTCCAGATCTTCCGGATGACTCGCGACGCGCGCTTCCAGCGCGTCGGTAGGCGGCAGGTCGGCGGCGGCGTCCACGGCGTCGAGGCGCGTCTTGATGGCGTTAAAGCGCGCGTCGATGCCCTGTGTGGTTTTCGGCGACAGCAGATCGACTTCGTTGCGTGCTTCGTCGATGCGGTTGTCGTCGAGCAGCATTTCGATGCGGTCGAGGCGCGCCTCGTCAAAGCCTGGGTCGATTGCCAGTGCGGCCTGCAAGGCCTCGTAAGCGTCTTCGCGGCGGCCCTCGGCAAGCGCGGCTTGTGCCTCGATGCGCGCCGCGTCCGCGCCTTGCGGCACGAGCCGCTCGATAAACTCGCGCAGTTGTCCTTCAGGCAGCACGCCGACGAACTGATCGACCGGCCGCCCGTCCGCAAACGCCATGACGTGCGGAATGCTGCGCACCTGGAAGTGCGCGGCGAGCTCCTGGTTCTCGTCCACGTTCACCTTGACGAGCTTCCATTTGCCGCCGGCTTCGGCCTCCAGCTTTTCCAGCATCGGGCCGAGCGTTTTGCAGGGCCCGCACCACGGCGCCCAGAAATCGACCAGCACAGGGGCCAGTGTCGACGCCGCGATCACGTCCTTTTCAAATGTGGCCAGAGTGGTGTCCATTGCATCCTCGTCGATAAAACGGTTGGTCGTTTAGTTGGGGCCGAACTGCGCAGATTCAATGCGCGCCATGACGCTGACAGGGGTTTCCGCCAGCCGTTGCCGCCATGCTGGTTGTCCGGCCCTCGCGCGATGCCTTGCCGTCATTTCTTTTGCGGCAGCGCAATCCATTCGGTTTCGCCCGGCACCTTGCCCATTTCCTGATTGGTCCACGCGAGCTTCGCGGCTTCGATTTTCTCGCGCGAACTCGCGACAAAATTCCATTCGATAAAACGCTCGCCGTCGAGCTTTTCGCCGCCCAGCACCATCACGCGCGCGCCGTGCGTGCTTGCGAGCGTGACGGTTTCGTCGAGTGCGAGCACGGCCATCTGGCCGACTTCGAGCGGCGCGCCGTCGATTTCCAGATCGCCTTCCACGAGATACACGCCGCGTTCCTCGTGCTCCGGTTCGAGCGCGAAGGCGCTCCCCGGCGCGAATTCTGCCGCGACGTACAGCGTGCCCGAGAATGTGCGCACCGGCGAGCTCTCGCCGAAGGCCGTGCCCGCGATCACGCGCAGCGTGACGCCGTTGCGCTCGACTACCGGCAGCGTGTGTGCCGCGTGATGCGCGAAGGACGGCTCGACTTCTTCGTCGTCGAGCGGCAACGCAACCCACGTCTGAATGCCGTGGATAGTCTGGCCTTTCGCACGGTCTTCAGCGGGCGTGCGCTCCGAATGCACGATGCCGCGTCCGGCAGTCATCCAGTTGACGTCGCCAGGGACGATTTTCTGCTCCGAGCCGAGACTGTCGCGATGCATGATCGCGCCTTCGAACAGAAACGTCACGGTGGCGAGGCCGATATGCGGATGCGGACGCACGTCGAGACCGACGCCGGGCTCGAGCGTGGCCGGGCCCATGTGGTCGAAGAAAATGAACGGGCCGATCAGGCTCGCGGCCATGGCCGGCAGCACACGCCGCACAGTCAGACTGCCGACATCGCGCAGATGCGGTTTGAGAACTGCCTTGATGGAAGAGGACATGAGCGGGCTCGGCGAAAAAGAGAGAGGGGACAGGAGAACAGGCTTAAGCGACGATTCTACTGCGGAGGCCGAAAGGGCGACGTTTCGCGCACACGCGCAGTCCGCGAATCCGTAGGACGGGCGGGCACATGCCGCACCGCTCTCCGCTAAACTGACGGGTTGGATACTCTATTGGAGACGGGGATGTCGCCCAGGGATCTGCTGCTCGCGCTGGTTGTCGTGATCGCGTGGGGCGTCAATTTCGTTGTCATCAAGGTGGGTTTGCATGGCGTGCCGCCCATGTTGCTCGGCGCGCTGCGCTTCACGCTGGCCGCGCTGCCGGCGGTGTTCTTCGTCAGACGCCCGCAGTTGCCGTGGCGCTGGCTTCTCGCTTACGGCCTGACCATTTCGCTCGGACAGTTCGCCTTCCTGTTCTCCGCCATGTATGTGGGCATGCCCGCGGGGCTCGCTTCGCTGGTATTGCAGGCGCAGGCGTTCTTCACGCTGATCTTCGCCGCGATGTTTCTGCATGAGCGCTTTCGTCTGCCGAACGTGGTCGGGCTGCTGATTGCGGCCGCCGGGCTCGCCGTGATCGGTATGCAGGGCGGCCATGCAATGACGCTCGCCGGCTTCGTGCTGACGCTGGGTGCCGCGTGCTCGTGGGCGCTCGGCAATATCGTCACGAAGAAAGTCGGCAAAGTGGATCTGGTCGGGCTGGTAGTGTGGGGCAGTCTGATTCCGCCCGTGCCGTTCTTTGTTTTGTCTTATGCACTCGAGGGCCCGCAGCGGATCACGGCGGCGCTGTCGGGCATCAGCGCGATGTCGATTTTCGCGATTGTCTATCTCGCGTTTATCGCCACGTTGCTCGGCTATGGTTTGTGGAGCCGGCTGCTGTCGCGCTATCCGGCGAGCCAGGTGGCGCCGTTTTCGCTGCTGGTGCCGATTGTGGGCCTCGCCTCCGCATCCGTCTTTCTCGGCGAACGGCTCTCTGCCGCGCAGATTGCCGGCGCACTGCTCGTCATGGCCGGGCTTGCGGTGAACGTGTTCGGCGGCTGGGTGGTGCAGCGGCTTTCGCCGGCGCGCTGAAGCGGCCGGCGCACCGTGCGCTCTGCACGCACTACGTCATGCGGTTTTTGGCGAGCGGCGGATTCGCCGCAAAGTAGCGCTTGATGCCGGTCATGATCGCGTCGGCCATCTTGTCGCGATAGGCGTCGTCGTTCAGGCGCCGCTCCTCGTCCGGATTGCTGATGAACGCCGTTTCCACGAGGATGGACGGAATGTCCGGCGCCTTCAGCACCGCGAAGCCCGCCTGTTCCACCGACCCCTTGTGCAGCTTGTTAATGCCGCCAATTTCTTTCAGCACGAAGTTGCCGTAGCGCATGGAGTCGCGAATCTGCGCAGTGGTGGACATATCGAACAGCGCACGGTTGACCGTGGCGTCGGCGGACTTGATGTTGATGCCGCCAATCTGGTCCGACGAGTTTTCCTTGTTCGCCATCCAGCGTGCGGCCGCGCTCGAGGCGCCATGCTCAGACAATGCGAACACCGACGAACCGCGCGCCTCGGGCGTGGTGAACGCGTCGGCGTGAATCGACACGAAAAGGTCCGCGCCCACGCGCCGCGCCTTTTGCACGCGCACGTTCAGCGGCACGAAGAAGTCGGCGTCGCGGGTCATCATGGCGCGCATGTTCGGCTGCGCGTCGATCTTCGCGCGCAGCTTCTTCGCAATGTCGAGTGCGACATGCTTTTCGTAAGTGCCCGAGCCGCCGATTGCGCCCGGGTCCTCGCCGCCATGTCCCGGGTCGATCGCAACGGTCAGCAGGCGCACCGTATTGCTCTTGCCGGACTTCGGCGCGGTGAATGTGTAGGTGTCGTCGCCGCTGTCGTCGTTGGCGAGACTGTTGGTGCTGTTGGTGCTGTTGGTGCTGTTTGCGCTGCCCTTGTTGTTGCGAGCGACTGCGGCCGGCGGCGTGGCCGGCGCACCAGGCGTCGACGGCTTCGCGATGATCGGCGGCAACGAGGGCGACACAGACGGCGACGCGCCATGCGCAGGCGCATGCGGCACGGCCGGTGCGGCGCTGCTGCCGCCGTTTTGCGCATAGCGCTCGAAGAACGCTTCGCTATTGTCGGCAACGGGCGGGGTCGTGCCGGGGCCGCTCAACGTGGCGGGCGGCGCGCTGTTTTCTTCGTTCAGGGTTTGCTGCTTGCGCTCGCTTTGCGCAAGCAGTTCCATCAACGGATCGGGCGCGACCGCCGGATAAAGGTCGAACACCAGCCGGTACTTGTAGGCGCCGACGGGCGGCAGCGTGAACACCTGCGGCTTCACCGAGCCCTTCAGATCGAACACCATGCGCACCACGTGCGGCTGGAATTGCCCCACGCGCACCGACTGGATTTGCGGATCGTTGGGCGTGATCTTCGAGACCAGGTCCTTCAGCGCCTGATCGAGGTCGAGACCGCTCAGGTCGACGACCAGCCGGTCTGGTCCCTGAAGCAACTGCTGGGCGTTCTGCAGAGGCTGATCGGATTCGATCGTCACACGCGTGTAATCGCGCGCGGGCCACACACGCACGCCGAGCACCGAGCTGGCGTGCGCGAGGCGCGGCGCCACGAGGCCGAGCACAAGCGTGGACGCGCCCGCGCGCAGAATCTGCCGGCGCCGCCAGTTATGCGTTGCGGTGGCCGCCGATTCGATCGAGCGGAACGGTTTGATCAACATCTTTCGAGACATGCCTTTCCTGTTTCGCTGTATGCCCGTGCAACGAGTACGCGGCCGTCGCCCTCGCTGTCCAGGTCGAGCGAGAAGACGAGATCCGGCACGCCGAGCAGCGCGCCCGCACGTTGCGGCCATTCGACGAGGCACACCGCGCCGCTGTCGAAATATTCGCGAAAGCCCGCGTCGGCCCATTCGGCCGGATCGGTGAATCTGTACAGATCGAAGTGATAAAGCGCGAGTTCCCCTGCGGGCCGCGCGAGCACATAGGGCTCGACGAGCGTGTACGTGGGACTGCGCACACGGCCCGTATGACCGAGGCCGCGCAAGGTGGCGCGCACGAGTGTTGTTTTGCCCGCGCCGAGATCGCCGACCAGCTGCACTTGCAGACCGTGGAATGCATGAGCGTTGGCGCTGCCGCGCGCGTTGCTTGGGTGGTTCTTGTCGCTTGGGTTGTTGCCGCCATGCTGCGCGCTTGCGCGCAAGGCCACCTGTTCGATGGCCTGCGCGAAGCGCTCGCCGAACGCGAGCGTGGCGGCTTCGTCCGCGAACGCAAAGGTGCGTTCGAGCAGAATTGCGGCGGGCGGCGCGATCGCGTGATCGGGATGGTCAGGCATTCTCGTAAAATGACGTGATGAACCGAAGTCCGGAGTCCCCCATGTGCCCTGTGTCCGACGCGCCTGCATCTGGCGGCGAGGCGCATGCCGAGCGTCAATTCGATGAAGCGGCGCTGCGCTCGCTCGCGCAAGACATCAAGACGTGGGGCCGCGAACTGGGTTTCGGGGCGATCGGCATTAGCGACACCGACCTCCGCGCTGCCGAAGCGCCGCTTGCAGCCTGGCTGGAAGCGGGTTGCCACGGCGAGATGGATTATATGGCCAAACACGGTATGAAACGCGCGCGGCCTGCGGAGCTTGTGGCCGGCACGCTACGTGTGATTACCGCGCGCATCGCCTATTTGCCCGGAGCGGCAATGAGCGGCAAGCCGCCCGCAAGCGAGCTGCAAGAAGCGCCGCGGGGCCACGACTGGCGGGCCGCCGAGCATGCGCGGCTGACGGACCCGACGGCGGCCGTCGTGTCCATTTATGCGCGCGGCCGCGACTATCACAAGGTGATGCGTAACCGTCTGCAACAACTGTCAGAGAAAATTCAGGCGCAGATCGGCGCGTTCGGTTATCGCGTGTTTACCGACTCGGCGCCGGTGCTCGAGGTGGAGCTGGCGCAGAAAGGCGGCATCGGCTGGCGCGGCAAACATACGTTGCTTTTGCAACGCGATGCGGGCTCGCTGTTTTTCCTCGGCGAGATCTATGTGGACGTGCCCTTGCCGACCGACGCCGAGACCTCGCCCGAAACCGCCCCGGAAAAGCCGGGCTCGCATTGCGGCAGTTGCACGCGCTGCATCGGCGCGTGTCCGACTGGCGCGATCGTCGGGCCTTATAAGGTGGATGCGCGTCTGTGCATCTCGTATCTGACTATCGAACTGAAGGGCAGCATTCCCGTCGAGATGCGTCCGCTCATCGGCAATCGCGTGTATGGCTGCGACGACTGCCAGCTCGTGTGTCCCTGGAACAAGTTCGCGCAAGCCGCGCCGGTCGCGGATTTCGATGTGCGGCATGGGCTCGACCGCGCGTCGCTGGTGGAACTCTTCGGCTGGAGCGCGGACGAGTTCGACACGCGCATGCAAGGCAGCGCGATCCGGCGCATCGGCTATGAACGCTGGTTGCGCAACCTGGCCGTCGGTATGGGCAATGCGCTGCGTGCGTCGCGCGAGACCTTGAGCGCCGAGGCACGCGAGGCGATTGTCCAAGCGCTCGGGCGCCGGGCCGACGACGCGTCGGCACTCGTGCGAGAGCACGTGCAATGGGCGCTCGAAGCGGCGTAAAGTAACGGCAAGTCATGGCGTGGCTTGCAGTGGAGACAGTGGCAAAGGAGGCGATATGTTCAACGCAGTGATCGATGCGCCGTTCGGCAAGGTCGGCATTCGCCTCGAAGGCGAGGCTGTGCGCGAGATCGTCTATCTGCCGGAGTCGATGCAAAACGTGGCGCCCGACACGCCGTTGGCGCAACGCGTCGCCGAGCAGATCGAGCGCTATTTCGCCGAGCCGTCGGCCAAATTCGAATTGCCGCTCGCGCCCGTGGGCACCGCTTTCCGGCGGCGCGTGTGGCAGGCGCTCTGCGAGATTCCGCCCGGCGCGGTCGTGACCTATGGGCAACTGGCCAAACAGCTGGGCAGCGTGCCGCGCGCGGTCGGCCAGGCGTGCGGCGACAACTGCTTTCCCATCGTCGTTCCATGCCATCGCGTGGTGAGTTCGAGCGGCATCGGCGGATTCGCGCATCACGCCGAAGAGGGCTTTTTTCGCAACGTCAAGCGCTGGCTGCTCGCGCATGAAGGCATTCCGTACGCATGAGCGATACCCTGGTTGAAGACGCAAGCGCGGGCGTGTCGCAGTCGCCTTTGTTCGCCGCAAGCTCCGCGTCGATAGATGCTTTCTGCGACGCGCTGTGGCTCGAGCATGGGCTGTCGCGCAACACGCTCGACGCGTATCGCCGCGACCTGCGTCTGTTCAGCGAGTGGCTTGCACAATCCCGCAACGCGTCACTCGACGCCGCCAGCGAAGCCGATCTCAACGCTTATAGCGCGGCGCGTCAGAAAGACAAATCGACGTCGGCGAACCGGCGGCTTTCGGTGTTTCGCCGCTATTACGGCTGGGCGGTGCGCGAGCATCGGGCGAAAGTCGATCCTACGCTGCGTATCCGTTCGGCGAAGCAACCGCCGCGTTTTCCATCCACGCTCAGCGAAGCACAAGTCGAGGCGCTGCTCGGCGCGCCGGATATAGACACCCCGTTGGGCCTGCGCGATCGCACGATGCTCGAACTGATGTACGCGAGCGGCTTGCGGGTGACGGAACTGGTCACGCTCAAGACCGTGGAAGTGGGCCTCAACGAAGGCGTGGTGCGCGTGATGGGCAAAGGCTCCAAGGAGCGGCTGATTCCGTTCGGCGAAGAGGCGCACGGCTGGATCGAGCGCTACCTGCGCGACGCGCGGCCGGCGCTGCTCGGCGCGCGCGCGGCCGATGCGCTGTTCGTGACCAACCGCGCCGAGGGCATGACGCGCCAGCAGTTCTGGAACATCATCAAGCGGCACGCGGCAGCCGCGGGCGTGCATGCGCCGTTGTCGCCGCATACGTTGCGGCATGCGTTCGCGACGCATCTGCTCAATCACGGCGCCGACCTGCGGGTGGTCCAACTGCTGCTTGGCCACACCGACATTTCGACCACGCAAATCTATACGCACGTGGCGCGTGAGCGGCTCAAGTCGCTGCATGCCATCCATCATCCACGAGGCTGATGCAGGCGCGCGTTCACAGCCATTCGCGCAGCCGGTGCTTGAGGATCTTGCCCGTGGACGCGGCGGGCAGCGCGGCGAGTATCTTGACCTCGGCGGGACGCTTGTAGGGCGCAAGGCGCTGCGCGCACCACGCGGCCAGTTCGGCGGGCGTGGCCGTTGCATGCTCGCCCAGTTCGACGAAGGCCACCACTTCCTCATTGCCCTCGACAGGCCGCCCGATCACCGCCGACTGCACGACTTGCGGATGCGCGTTGAGCACATGCTCGACCTCGGCCGGATACACGTTGAAGCCCGACCGAATGATCAGATCCTTGCTGCGCCCGACGATATGCAGCGCGCCGTCCGGGTCCTGACGGGCGAGATCGCCGGTCTTCAGCCAGCCATCTTGCGTGACGGCGGCGCGTGTCTGCTCCGGGCTGCGGTAGTAGCCGAGCATCACGTTCGGCCCGCGCACCCATAGCTCGCCGACCTCGCCGGGCGCGGCGTCCGCGCCGTCCAGTCCGACGAAGCGCACTTCGACGCCCGGAATTACCTCGCCGACCGAACAGTCGCTGCGCGGCGCATCCAGCATGGTCTGCGCGACGGTCGGGCTGCTCTCGGTCATGCCATAGCCGTTGTGCAGCGGCAGACCATAGCTGCGCTCGACATGCGCTTTCAGTGCGGCGTCGAGCGGCGAGCCGCCCGAATAGACGAAACGCAGACGCGGCGCGCGCCATGCATGCCCATGCGTGCGCAGATGCTCGAGCAGCTTCGCGTGCATGGCCGGCACGCCCTGGAAGATGGTCACGCCTTCGTCGGCGAGCGCCGCGCGCACGGACTCGGGCGCAAAGCGCGGGGCGAGGCGCAATGTCGCGCCCGCATAGAGACTGCCGAGACACACGGAGGCAAAGCCGTACACGTGCGAAATGGGCAGCACGGCATACACGACGTCGTCGGGACGCACCTGACGCAGGCGGCTCGATACCGCGGCGATGAAGAGCAGATTGCGATGCGAGAGCATCACGCCCTTGGGGGCGCCGGTGGTGCCGGTCGTGTAGATCAGCGCCGCGCACTGGCGGTAGTTCGCAGCCTCGACCGGTTCGGCTTGCGCTGACGCGTCCACGGTGTAGGACCATGCGCCGATGTCCGGGGCGATGTGAGGCGCCTCGTTTGCGCGATGGCGCTGCGCGTGCTGACCGGCGTCGCGGGAGCTTTCGACCGCGTAGGCCGTCACGCGCGGCTGTGCGTGCGCGCGGATCGCGTCCAGTTCCGCCGCCGACAGCCGCGCATTCGACACCAGCGCCCAGGCATCGAGCCGCGCCGTGGCGAAGAGCAGCACGATCTGCGCGATGCTGTTCTCCGCGACGATCATCACGCGATCGCCGCCGCGCACGCCCCATTGGCGCAACAACGCGGCGGCGGCTTCGACGGCATCCGCCAGTTGCGCGTTCGTCAGGCGCCGAGCGTCTTCGATCAGTGCGACATGCTGCGGATCGCGCGCGGCGGCTAGCGTGGCAAGATCGGAAATGCGTGCGGGCAGCGCGGCCAGCAGCGCGGGAACGTCGATTGTTGGACGGCAGGGCGAAGAGGTGCTCAACGGCGTCTCCTGAATGCGATTGCGTGACCGGTGTGCGTCGCGCCGGTGTATTTTCGAACGATCGTGCCACAATGCCGAGGCCCGCACAATTGGCCATTCGGCAAATAGCCGTTGTGCAAACTCGCCATTACAATGCGCCGATGAGCAAATCCAGACACGTTTCCGAGACCCCCGCGACGCAGTTCCTGCGCCGCCATGGCGTGACTTTCGGCGAGCATCCCTATGACTATGTCGAGCATGGCGGCACCGGCGAATCGGCGCGCCAGCTCGGCGTGGACGAACATCATGTCGTGAAGACGCTCGTCATGGAGGACGAGCACGCAAAACCGTTGATCGTGCTCATGCACGGCGACCGCACCGTCAGCACCAAAAACCTCGCGCGGCAGATCGGCGCAAAGCGCGTGGAGCCGTGCAAGCCCGAGGTGGCGAACCGTCATTCGGGCTATCTGATCGGCGGCACGTCGCCGTTCGGCACACGCAAGCAGATGCCGGTGTACGTCGAGTCCAGCATTCTGGAACTGGAGAAAATCTGGCTGAACGGCGGGCGGCGCGGTTTTCTCGTCAGTATCCAGCCGAACGTGCTGACCGGCCTGCTGGCCGCGAAGCCAGTGCAGTGCGCGAGCGTCGATTGACGTTTGCCTGAATGTTTTCGCGGCGCGCGCGTTCGGTAGAATGTGCGCCGCTTCGGTGGACCGCGTTGCGTGGCGTCGCGTTTCTTTCCGAGTTTCTTTCCGACTTTCGTTCCAAGTGGCGGTCAAGGTGTCGAGTTGCAGACCGCCGATCCTTATAAGAGTCACAGATGCAAAACCTGATCGTTGCTGTCGTTGCCTACCTGATCGGTTCGGTGTCGTTCGCCGTGATCGTGAGCGCCGCCATGGGGCTCGAGGACCCGCGCTCGTACGGCTCCGGCAACCCCGGCGCGACCAACGTGCTGCGCAGCGGCAGCAAGAAGGCCGCGATTCTCACATTGATCGGCGACGCCTTCAAAGGCTGGCTGCCGGTGTGGTTCGTCGTGCACTTCGGCGCGCGCTACGGGCTCGACGACACCTCGGTGGCGATTGCCTCCGTCGCCGTGTTTCTGGGCCACCTGTACCCGGTGTTCTTCCGCTTCAAGGGCGGCAAGGGTGTGGCTACCGCAGCCGGCGTGCTGCTCGCGATCAACCCGGTTCTCGGCGTGGCCACGCTGCTGACATGGCTGATCGTGGCGTTTTTCACCCGCTATTCGTCGCTGGCGGCGCTGGCCGCGGCTGTGTTCGCGCCGATCTTCGACGGCTTTCTGTTCGGGCCGCACATCATCGCGCTCGCTATTGTGGTGATGAGCTCGCTGCTCGTGTGGCGTCATCGCGCGAACATCGCCAAGCTGATGCGGGGCGAAGAAAGCCGCATCGGCGACAAGAAAAAGGCGGCGGCTGCTTCGGGCGGCACGGCGGCGGGCGAAAAGCGTTGACGAGCCCGGTGGGGCGTCTTGCGGTGAGTCCCCACCCTTAGTCGCGGAAGTTATTGAAGTCGAGCGGCGTATCAGTCACGTCCTTGCGCAGCAACGCGATCACGCTTTGCAGATCGTCGCGCTTCGCGCCGGTCACCCGCACTGCGTCGCCCTGAATGCTCGCCTGCACCTTGATCTTGCTGTCTTTCACGAGGCGCACGATCTTCTTCGACAAGTCGCCGGACACGCCCTTCTTGATCTTGATAACCTGCTTGACCTTGTCGCCGCCGATCTTCTCGATCTTGCCGTAGTCGAGAAAGCGTACGTCCACGTTGCGCTTCGCCATTTTGGAAAGCAGCACGTCTTTCACCTGACCGAGCTTGAAGTCGTCGTCGGCATAGGCGGTGATTTCGTTTTCCTTGTGTTCGACGCGCGCGTCCGACCCCTTGAAGTCGAAGCGGGTTGAGATCTCCTTGTTGGACTGCTCGATCGCGTTCTTGACTTCGATCATGTTCGCTTCGCAGACGACGTCAAACGATGGCATTGCATTCTCCCAATAGTGCTGCGGTGCGCGACGCGGCCGGCGGCTCGTCGCGAGGCACTCGCTATAATCACGGACCGACGTCATTTTACCGACGCCACCCTCATTTGCCCAAGGCCGCCGCGCGGGCTTGCCGCCCGCAGCTGTTGCGCCGTCGCCATAGTTCTCATCCGATGTCTCAATCCGATTCCGCCGGGTTCATTGCCGGCTATCCGCTCAAGGCGCACAACACCTTTGGTTTCGACGTTCGCGCGCAGTGGGCGTGCCGCATCGAGCGTGACGCGCAATTGCTCGCCGCGGTGCGCGATCCGCGCGCAGCCGGTCTGCCGCGGCTCGTGCTGGGTGGCGGCAGTAACGTCGTGCTGACGCGCGACTTCGCGGGACTCGTGCTGCTCGTGGCATTGCGCGGACGTCGCGTGGTGGGCGAAGATGCCGAAGCCGTGTATGTGGAGGCAGCCGCCGGCGAGCCGTGGCACGAGTTTGTTGCCTGGACGCTGTCCCAGGGGCTGCCCGGCCTCGAAAATCTTGCGTTGATTCCGGGCACTGTCGGCGCGGCGCCTATTCAGAATATCGGCGCGTACGGCCTCGAAATGTGCGAGCGCTTTGCGTGGCTGCGGGCCGTCGAGCTCACTTCCGGCGACAGCGTCGAACTGGATAGCCAGGCGTGCGCATTCGGCTATCGCGATAGTTTCTTCAAGCGGGAAGGGCGCGACCGCTTCGTCATCACGTCGGTCACGTTCCGTTTGCCAAAGGCCTGGCAGCCGCGTGCGGGTTACGCGGATCTCGCGCGGCAGCTTGCCGCGAACGGTTACGAGGCAGGCGGCAGGGAGCCCGACGCGCGGGCGATCTTCGACGCGGTCGTCGCAGTGCGGCGCGCAAAGCTGCCTGATCCCGCGGAACTGGGTAACGCAGGCAGCTTCTTCAAGAATCCGGTGGTCACCGCCAATGAGTTCGACGCGCTGAAAAAGCGCGAGCCGGAGGTGGTTTCGTACCCGCAACCGGACGGACGCGTGAAGCTCGCCGCGGGCTGGCTGATCGACCGATGCGGCTGGAAGGGCCGTTCACTTGGGGCGGCGGCTGTCCACGAGCGCCAGGCGCTGGTGCTGGTCAATCGCGGCGGCGCGAGCGGCGTGGAAGTGCTGGCGCTGGCACGTGCGATTCGCGACGACGTGTTCGAACGATTCGGCGTGCAACTCGAAGCGGAGCCGGTTTGCTTGTGAACTGGGAATTGATTGTGTGAAGCGAGCCGCTTGCCGTTGCAGGCGACGCACATGGAAAAAGGCGCCGGAGCTTGCTCGCGGCGCCTTTTTGTTACGGCTGACTGGACGGGACGGGCGCTTAATGCACCGGTGCGGGCGGGAGGATCGCCTTTGCCGGTGCATTTGCGGTTAGGTGCGCTGTGACCTTGCCACAGTAGTACGGGTAGTGCGACTGCGGTACGGCCGCCGCGCCATTGTCCGATACCGCCTGGCTAGTTGCCACACAGCGGCGGCCCGCCCGAAGCGGGTCTTGCGCGGCTCGCCGCGCAGACCGCCTGGGCCGCTTAACCGCGCTGACGGCGCGCGTTCTCCGCAATGCGCATGCGCAGCGCGTTCAGTTTGATGAAGCCGCCGGCGTCGGCCTGGTTGTAGGCGCCGCCGTCGTCGTCGAACGTGGCGATGGTCTTGTCGAACAGCGTTTCCTTCGAATCGCGGGCGACCACCGACACGCTGCCCTTGTACAGCTTCACGCGCACCCAGCCGTTGACCTTTTCCTGCGTGTGGTCGATCAGCACTTGCAGCGCGCGGCGCTCCGGGCTCCACCAGTAGCCGTTATAAATCAGCGACGCGTAGCGGGCCATCAGGTCGTCCTTCAGGTGGGCGACTTCGCGGTCGAGCGTGATCGACTCGATGCCGCGGTGCGCCTTCAGCATGATCGTGCCGCCCGGCGTTTCATAGCAGCCGCGCGACTTCATGCCGACGTAACGGTTTTCGACCAGATCCAGACGGCCGATGCCGTGCTTGCCGCCCAGACGGTTCAGCTCAGTCAGCATTTCCGCCGCCGACAGGCGCTTGCCGTTGATCGCAACCGGATCGCCGTGCTCGTATTCGATGTCGACGTATTCGGCCTGATCGGGCGCCTGTTCCGGCGATACCGTCCAGCGCCACATGTCGGCTTCCGCTTCGGCCTTCGGGTCTTCCAGGTGACGGCCTTCGAACGAGATGTGCAGCAGGTTCGCGTCCATCGAATACGGGGCGCCGCCTTGCTTGTGCTTCATCTCGATAGGAATGCCGGCTTTTTCGGCATACGCGAGCAGCTTTTCACGCGACAGCAGGTCCCATTCGCGCCACGGCGCGATGACCTTGATGCCCGGCTCCAGCGCGTAGTAACCGAGTTCGAAACGGACCTGGTCGTTGCCCTTGCCGGTGGCGCCGTGCGACACCGCCTGCGCGCCGGTGGCGCGGGCAATCTCGATCTGGCGCTTGGCGATCAGCGGCCGCGCGATCGACGTGCCGAGCAGGTACTCGCCTTCGTAAATGGTGTTGGCGCGGAACATCGGGAACACGAAGTCGCGCACGAATTCTTCGCGCAGGTCTTCGATAAAGATGTTTTCCGGCTTGATGCCCAGTTGCAGTGCCTTCTTGCGCGCCGGTTCCAGCTCTTCGCCCTGGCCGATGTCGGCCGTGAACGTGACGACTTCGGCGTCGTAGTTGTCCTGCAACCACTTCAGGATGACGGAGGTGTCGAGGCCGC